>Ga0114922_10003776_pt1 | contig 14105 bp, 10 predicted proteins | sample AartaG_FD_100975 | JGI IMG/M metagenome (GOLD analysis project Ga0114922, IMG submission 100975) | Deep subsurface microbial communities from Aarhus Bay to uncover new lineages of life (NeLLi) - Aarhus_00045 metaG | ecosystem: Environmental > Aquatic > Marine > Oceanic > Sediment | place...
ATTGACAAATCTGGCCCCCATGGGGGCCAACCTACAGGAATCCCCCCCTGCCAGTGGGTACAGCTCGAGGAGGACATTTCTAATGCGTTAACATAGAGGACATTTCTAAAGAGTCTTGACAGGGCGAGTCGGAACCGCGAGGCCGTCCCTACCATACCGCATCCGGACAGTAGCGCCGCACAAGGTCTGCAGGCAACCCGTTCTCGGCGCATATCCGGCGGTAGAGTTTCCGCTCTGAGTCCGCATCATTTCTCGACAAAAAGAGGAAGTATCCCTGCACGTCGCCACCCAGCCGGATAGCGTCGTAGACCTGCTTCATGTGCAACACCATGAGACGGCACCGCTCGTGGCAGCTGTCTTTCGCACCGCCGTTCTCAGTTATGTAGACCGGCTTGCCGAACCTCGACACACTCGCAAGGATTTCATAAAGCCCATCGGGGTCGATCTCGCGATCAAAACCAGAGCCCACACTCTCCGCATCGCCGGTCCTTTCGCCGAAGAAGTTGAGCGGTCTTCCCAGTGCAAACCTGACCGATTGGCGTGAACAGTAATTTACTACGACAAAATCAAAGCAGTTCTCAACTTCCGGCACATACTTGTTGAAGCCGAACGGGTATACCATGACTCCCGCGCGTAACGAATTCAGCATGTGCCAATTGAGGAAAGTGTCTCGCAGCCCGGCGGCAAATGCGTCCAGGATGGAACCTTTTCGGAGAGGGTCGAATATCCTGAGATTCCTCACCAACCCCACATGCGCAGTCATACCCAGCTTTTCAGTTTCGTCATGTATAGCATGGTAGGCCCTTGCGTGCGCCCAAATCGTATTCCTGTAAACTCGCAAATCCCTCTTCAAGCTTCTCATGCCGGGAGTCGGCGCCGATCCGACATTCATGTGGCACGCACTGGAAGGTGGCGCATCCGCAGTGAGCCAGTGCCGGACCGACTTTCCAAAAGAGCGCACAGCGCGCCGAGCGTGCTGCTCAAACGCCTCGGCCGCCCGCTGCGATTCCCATCCCCCCGATTTCACAAGCCACTCCGGCACGGGACTGTGGTGAAGCGTCACAAACGGCACGATACCGTTGTCGGTCAAGGAGCCCATAACGCGAGCGTAATGTTCCACTACATCAGTTGCCCAGGCTCCTTCTTCCGGCTCCAACCGGCTCCACTCTATCGAAACGCCATGTGCGTTCGTTCCGGGCGACTTGAGAGGCACAGATTCCTCCGCAAGCTGCAAGGGTGGGCTGGCGGTGCCCCACAAGAAACCTTGAGGAAAGTGTAGGATTTCCGCACTCATTGTCGAGAGTGAATCTCCTTTCTCCGATTCTGGGTCCCGAGACCATGGGAAGTACTCCCAAGAGTTTAACACTTTCGATTAAGTTGCTCAAATCCCAGGCATGCCATTTCCGGGGGTTGCGGAACACCGATTCTTTGCTGTTGACATTTCGCGTGTTCAAGCATATACTAATTCCGTCGACTATTTCATGTGAGGGCAGGTCGACGTACGTCTGAAATACTGGGCCTTTCCAAATAGACTACAGGGACCGGAATCCTATGGATGGGGATCCTGCCGTTCTGGCTGAAACGAAGCCGTCATAATTTTATACGGGGTGTGGAGTCCGTCTCAATGAGACGGGTAAAGGCAACTGGCTGCGCAACTAAGAAGGGAGGTGGGCTGATGCAGGGGAGGAAAGGTATGCAGGAGCATGTCTGGAGGATAAGAACGGGTCTTTTGGTTCTCGCTCTGATCGCGGCGGCAGGTCTCTTCGCGACCCGGACGGTCCTGGCAAGCGACGGCGCCCTCGGCTGGGCGACGTCGGCCGGCGGGAATGGTGACGATTTTGGCAACGGCATCGCGGCGCTGTCTGACGGTGGCTCGCTCGTGACTGGGCGCTTCCTGGGCACGGCAACGTTCGGTACGGGCGCGGATGCGGTCACACTGACCACGAATCCGGCTTCGCAGGATATCTGCGTAGCGAGATACGCTCCGGACGGCACACTGGCATGGGCGAAGAGCGCCGGCGCGAACGGTGGAAACGATTTCGATGAGGGCAACGGTATTGCGGCACTGTCTGACGGCAGCGCGATTGTCACAGGTTATTTCCAGGGCACGGCAACGTTCGGCAAGGAAGAGGCCAACGAAACACCGCTTACCTCGGGCGGGTCAGATGACGTCTTCGTGGCGAAGTACAACGCGGACGGCACATTGGCATGGGCAACGAAAGCCGGCGGCGGGAATTTCGATGTGGGTCATAGCGTCGCAATACTGTCCGAGGAGATAGGCGGGATCATAGTCGAGAGTATAGTGGTAACCGGGCGGTTCCAGGGCACGGCAACGTTCGGTGCCGGAGAGGCCAACGAAACACCGCTTACCTCGGCCGGGTCCCGCGACACCTTCGTGGCGAAGTACAACCTGGTGGATGGCACTCTGGCATGGGCAACGCGCGCCGGCGGATCCAGTTTTGACGAGGGTAACAGCATCTCAACGGCCCCTAACGGGAGCATACTCGTTTCAGGATCCTTTCTGGGCACGGCAACGTTCGGTGCCGGAGAGGTCAACGTAACGACGCTGAGCTCCTCGGCTGGGTCCGTTGACATCTTCGTGGCGAAGTACAACCCGGACGGCACATTGGCATGGGCAACGAAAACCGGCGGAGCGACTGAGGACAGGGGTACAGGCGTCGCAGCACTTAGTGATGGCGGCGCACTTGTTTCAGGGTACTTCTGGGCCTCGGACGGCTCCTATGACGTTCTCGTCGCGAAGTACAACTCGGACGGCACGCCTGCATGGGTGACAGAGGCCGGGGGCACTGATAGCAACGCGATGGCTTACGGCATCGCTGCACTATCTGATGGCAGCGCTTTTGTTACTGGCAGTTTCGATGGCACGGCGACGTTCGACGCAACAACGCTGGCCTCAGCCGGCTCTCTTGACGTCTTCATGGCGGAGTACGATGCGGACGGGATGTTGATATCTGCCAAACAGGCTGGCGGAATCGGCTCGGACGAGGGCCTCGCTGTCGCGGCGCTACCCGCAGGCAACGCTGTTGTCACGGGAGACTTTGCGGGCTCGGCAACGTTTGATGGAACAACGCTGATATCGGCTGGGCTCCTTGACATCTTCGTCGTAAAATTCGGTGGCCGGATTGAAGTCGAAATAGACATTAGGCCGGGCGCCGATCCTAACGTCATCAACCTCGGCTCTCACGGGGTCATCCCCGTGGCCATTCTGTCCTCTGCCGAGTTTGATGCAACCACGGTCGACCCGGAGACCGTAATGCTCGCCGGGGCCGGCGTGGCTGTGAGGGGCAGGGGCAGCAGGCTCATGGCTCATGAGGAGGATGTGAACGAAGATGGCCTCCTGGATTTGTGGGTACAGGTGGAGACCGAGAACCTCGACCCGAACGAATTCCAGGACGGATACGCCTCCGTCACCGGACTGACATATGATGGCGTCGCGATCATAGGCTGGGACGAGATCACGATTGTGCCGGTCGAGTGAGTAGTAATGTGCAGAAACGCTGTTCACCCGGGTGAGGCTAGCTGCGGGTGACAGCATTGCTCAGATGTCACCCGAATGAGGTCGCCTATCCAGGTGAACTCAACCGGGAATAGTGAATCGCCCAGAGAGCGTTCGATTATGCGCTTTCTGGGCGATTGCTTTTGCTGCACGTGAGCCGCGCTACCCCGTCGTGGAGGATCTTCTCCACGAGCCAAGCTGGAGGAAGCTGAGCTTCTCCGGATACGGTGTTGATAGCTCGGCTCAGGCGTGCTATAATCCGATCACACGCGGTTCGGGCTCAGAAGAGCAGGGGTGCGGGATGATCGATGCCTAAACGACTCAAAAAGGTTGTCAAACGAGCGAGGAAACGTTCAAAACGGCGCCACCGGGGAAAGCATGTTCCTCGTTCAAGTGCACCTCCGAGGATTCGCGCCGGCGTGGGAAAACGCCTCATCACGCCGCCTGTCGGAGGTCCCCTCATAGGTATTCCGGAACGCGACCTGGCGGACGGGTCGCGCGGTGTCCACGATCAGCTCTATGCGCGGGCTCTCGTGCTCGACAACGGTTCCACCATCGTCGCTCTCGTATCGGTCGATTTGTTCGCCATTACGCAAGATTTAACTGCGGAGATCGCACAGAAAGTTAGCGCCAAGACCGGCATACCTCCCGACAATGTCGTTCTTGTCGCGTCGCATACGCACAGCGGACCCAGCGTCTCACACACCGCCGTAGGGGACGAGCCGGACGGCGACTGGATGGCCGTGCTCATTTCGGAGGTCACGAACGCTGTTGAAGACGCGGTCAAGTCCGCACGGTTGGCGCGGGTGGGGGTCAGCGTGGGGCAGTGCCCCGTTACGCTGAGACTTCACAACAGGTCGCCCGAGGGTAAGCTCGCGTCGGCTTCCACTGAGCCTGCAGAGGAGGCTGCTGTCGCCGGCGAACCGGCCGACGCCGACCTTGGCGTCATACGCATAACAGATCTTGATGGCAACAACATAGCCATATTGGCAAACTTCGCGTGCCAACCTTCAACGGTCAGATCGGATGGCGCGTTCCTGATCTCCGCTGACTTCCCCGGCATTCTGTCGTCCCTCGTGGAGAAGACGTTCCTGGGTTCTGTCGTTCTATTCACCAACGGGGCGGCCGCGGACGTCGTTCACAGACAATACGCGCATGATAACGATCAGACTTCATCGGGTTACAGGGACACGATGCTTGTGGCGGAGCTTCTTGCGGACGAGATGATAAGGTTAGTCCACAGAATTCGTCCCCGACAGCGCGCCTCTCTTGCCGTCGCCAAGAAGCGTATAACGTTGCCTCTCGACATGAAGAAGGCACCTACGGCTGCGGCCAAGCAGAGTAAAACAGCATTTCAGGCTGTCAGCAAGTTTGAGAAACAAGTGCTCGCCGGAGAACAGCAGACGGACGGGCCGCTGCTCGACGCGTCAACGGCTGGTTTTATCGCGGAAAGCAGGTGGGTTCCCGCGATGGCCGAGAAGGTACGCCGAGGCAAACTTTCCAGGCAGGTTGAAACGGCGCTCTGGGCGGTATCCCTGGGTAATATTGGCATGATCGCCGTTCCGGGCGAGATGTACTGCGAGTCCGGCAGAGAGATCAAACGGCGGTCACCGTTCAAGCGCACGTTCGTCCTGGGGTACGCAGGCGATTATCTCGGTTACCTGGCTCCACGTGATGTTTATGAGAAAGGCGGATGGGAGGTCGAGGAAGCCTTCAAATACCTGCCGGGTCCCGGGCTGCCTTTGGTGGCCGGAACGGTTGAGGATACGCTTGTTGGCCAAATGCTGTCGCTTGTGAGATCGGTCAAGTCAAAAGGCGCGGAACAGCGAGTGACGAACGGGTAGGGTAGGCGCTTTCGAGTTGTCAATGCTTTCACCAGCAGGGAAACATCGATAATGGCAAAGAGAGAGTGGCAGAATTATTCCAAGGTCTTGAGAGAGTTGCTTGATCTCCAATATAGCCCCGTGGCGGTAGCGCGTCTCAAGGAGCCGCTGCTGGAATCGTACCACCGGAAACTGCGCGTGTGTAAGGCAATACTGCACGCGGGTAGGGGAGAGACGCTGCAGATCTCGAAGGAGAACAACCAGTGTTTTGGCGCAGCCTGGCACATGGGTTTTCATGAATTCAAAGACCCCAAGATCACGAATATGATTAGAAAGTTCGTCGTCGAGGGCGAGAAACTCTTCTCATCCTACGAAGCTCTGGATAAGATTGTCTCTCAGATGGATGATATTCCGGATAGTTCTGACGACTATTTTGCGCTGGTCCCGCTGGAACAGGCTGAGTTTGAGCCTGAACTGGTGATCTTCATCTGCGATGCGATGGCGGCATGTCGCCTTCTGACGCTCGCGATCTTTCCCGACGGCGTTATGCCGAAGATCAAGATCGGTGGTCCCGCCTGCAGAATGGCTATAACCTATCCTCTGGTAACGGGCGAGGTGAACCTGTCATTCTACGACTACACCGCGAGAAAGATGTGCAATGTCGAGAATGACAAACTGCTGCTCTCTATTCCCTACAAGAGAATGCCGGAAATAGTCAACAGCATAGACAAGTGCTCTGCCGGCCGAGCGAAAGTGGAGTACCCGCAGGAGTTCCGTGAGTTCTTGCAGAGTAAGCTGGGGTCTGAACCAGAGGAATAGCACCCCTTCGACCCGCACGTTCCCAGCTATAAAGCAAGCGGCGGCCCGGTGGAGTTACCACTTGTGCCTTCTCCGCCGCGCCGCCGAGCTTTTTCTTGCTCCAGTTTGTAACGTTCGACTATCGTCGCTTAGCCTTGCGTTTGCCGGTGGTCTTTCTTTTGCTGGCAGTCTTTCGCTTTTTAGCACGGGCCTTCGCGCGGGCTCTCTTCTCCTCGACCACGGCGCGGGCAGCCGCGAGCCTGGCTATCGGCACCCGGTACGGCGAGCAGCTCACGTAATCCAGCCCGATCTCATGACAGAAGGTTATAGAATCGGGATCGCCGCCATGTTCGCCGCAAATACCGAGCTTCAGGTCGCGCTTCGTTGCTCTGCCTTTCTCGACAGACATCCGCATCAGTTGCCCGACACCGCTCACGTCGACGCTCTGGAACGGGTCCTTGGGCAGAATGCCTCGTTCCACATACCCGGGCAGGAACGTGCCGGCGTCGTCGCGCGAGTACCCGAACGTCATCTGGGTCAGGTCGTTCGTGCCGAAACTGAAGAAGTCGGCGACCTCAGCTACCTCATCCGCAGTAAGCGCAGCGCGTGGGATTTCCACCATTGTGCCGATCTTGAAATCCAGTTTGCGGAGGTTGTACTTTTTCTTGACCTCCTCGGCAACCTCCAGGATAATCGCCCGCTGGTCGGCCAACTCAGCCCTCGTGCCGACAAGCGGCACCATGATCTCGGGGTATACTTTGACCTTCTTCTTGGTGAGCTCGGCGGCAGCCTCTAGAATAGCGCGAGTCTGCATCCGCGTTATCTCCGGATAGGTAACGCCGAGGCGGCATCCTCGATGCCCGAGCATCGGGTTCAGCTCGTGAAGCTGCGCTATGCGCGCCTCAAGCTTCTTAACGCTCACGCCGATTTGTTTCGCGAGATCCTTGGTGCCCGCTTTGTCATGCGGCACGAACTCATGCAACGGCGGGTCTACTAACCGGATCGTTACGGGGAGCCCGCGCATCGCCTTGAGTATACCGAGGAAATCGCTCTTCTGGAACGGCAGAAGTTTGGCCAAGGCCTTCTCGCGTTCCTCCGAGGTCTCCGCAACGATCATCCTGCGCATCGCCACGATCCGATCATCGCCAAAGAACATGTGTTCCGTTCGGCAAAGCCCGATACCCTGAGCGCCAAACGCACGCGCCTGAGCGGCATCCTCGGGTCTGTCTGCGTTGGTTCTGACACCGAGTCTACGCACTTCGTCCGCCCATTTCATAAGCTGCTTATAGGAGGGATTTGTTTCCGGATTGGCGGGCAAGAGCGGCAGCTTTCCCCCATAAACTCGCCCGACGGTCCCGTTCATGGTGATCCAGTCACCCTCTTTGAGCACTTGTCCGTTGACGCTGACAGTCCCCTTCGCGACGTCAATATGCAACGCGCCGCATCCCACGATGCAGCACTTACCCCACCCGCGCGCGACCAGCGCGGCGTGGCTCGTCATGCCGCCCTTGGCCGTGAGTATCGCCTGCGCGGCGTGCATGCCGTGGACATCCTCAGGCGAGGTCTCGTTACGAACAAGGATAACCTCTTCGCCGGCGCCGCCGAGCTCTTCCGCGCGGTCCGCGGTGAGCACTATCTTGCCCACAGCACCGCCGGGACCTGCAGGAAGGCCCTTCGCGAGCATTTTCGCGGTTTTTTCGGCCGCGGGATCAAGCATCGGATGCAGCAGCTCGTCCAGTTGTGCGGGCCTGACGCGGAGCAGAGCCTCTTCCTTCGAGATCAGCCCCTCACGGCACATGTCCACAGCCATCTTGATAGCCGCAGGACCGTTACGCTTGCCGCTGCGCGTCTGGAGCATCCACAGCGTTCCCTGCTGGATGGTGAACTCGAGGTCCTGCATGTCCCTGTAATGGGTCTCGAGACAGTTACGATGCCCAACGAGTTCGCGATAGACCTTAGGCCTCCATTTCTCAAGACTGGGCAGGTGTTTGGTGTCGTCAGTCTTGACCTTCTCGTTAAGCGGATTCGGCGTGCGTATCCCGGCTACCACATCCTCGCCCTGCGCGTTCGAGAGCCATTCACCGTAAAACGTCTTATCGCCTGTGGCCGGATTGCGCGTGAAACAGACGCCGGTTGCCGAGTCGTCACCCATATTGCCGAAAACCATCGCCTGCACGTTGACTGCGGTACCCCACTCGTCCGGTATGCCTTCGATCCGACGGTAGGCGATAGCGCGTTTGCCGTTCCACGACTGGAACACCGCGCCGATTCCGCCCCACAGCTGTGCCATAGGGTCGTCGGGAAACTCTTTGCCGAGCGCTTTCTTGATAAGCCTCTTAAACTTGCTCACGAGCTCCTTGAGGTCTGCCGTGGTGAGGTCCGCATCGCTCTCGTACCCGTGACGCTTCTTGAGCGAATCGAGAGTGTGCTCCATCCGTTCGCGTATACCTTTACCCTCAGGCACCTCGACTCCCTCTGCTTTCTCCATAACGACGTCCGCGTACATCTGCATTAGCCGCCGATAAGCATCGTAGACAAATCTCGGATTGCCGGTTCTCTTGGCAAGCCCCTTGATCGTCTTGGATGTCAGCCCGATATTCAGCACGGTTTCCATCATGCCGGGCATGGACTGCCGGGCGCCGGACCGCACCGACACCAGCAGCGGATTCTCCGGATCACCGAACTTGGCGCCCATGACCTTCTCGATATGCGCGACACCTCGCTCGACCTGTTTAGCAAGTTCCGGCGGATATTTCCCTTTCCCGTCATAGTAAACGGTGCACAAATCGGTCGTCATGGTGAACCCTGCAGGAACCGGGATGTCGATGGTTGCCATTTCGGCAAGATTAGCTCCCTTACCTCCGAGCAGATTGCGCATACTCGCGTCACCGTCAGCCTTGCCACCTCCAAACAGATACACGTACTTCTTGCTCATCAAACAACCTCCTGTCGTCTCAAAGAACCTTCCAATACATCACTCATCGTTTACCTTCATCAACAACTTTGCGTCTTCTCGCTCTCGCGAAACTCCACCATCGCGATCGTCTTCTTATCTCCTCCTCGATGGAGGGTATAACCTCACTAGCCGCTTTGTGCCCTGCCTCGATAGCCTCCCGCCACCTAGTGAAACTCAACGCGTTGGCGCTCACCATTTCAGGGCATATCACGAAATCCGCCATCCGCCGATGGGTTTTCGTCTTCGCCTCTCCCATGAAAGACAGCGTGATCAAGATGGTGTCGACGACGTTCCTGGGATTCCATCCTACGCGCGCTGCGTACGTGACGTCGCTGCCTATGACGACATCCGCACCCATCCGCCTGACGACGTCAACGGGCAGCTTGTTCACCAATCCCCCGTCGACGAGTAGCCGGCCGTCCCTTGAGACCGGCTCGAACACAGCCGGTATTGTACAACTTGCGCGCACCGCTTGTCCAACATTACCGTGTCCTATTTCCATCTCCTCTCCAGTGATCAGATCGGCCGCCACCGCGCGGAACGGTATTCTAAGCTCATCAAATGTGATCTCGCCAATCTGCGACGTGACCAGCGCCGCAATAGTCTCGCTTGAGAAGAATCCCAATCGCGGCCTGCGCAGCCCGGCCATCCGCCGCCAACGCATCTGTGATGCTGCCTCGGCAATCTGCTCGAGGGGCACTCCAGCAGCATAACAGGCTCCCACTACAGCACCGCCGCTCGTCCCGGCAACGCAGCTAATCTCCAGGCCAGCCTCCTCAAACGCCTTCAGCACGCCGATGTGGCACACTGAAAGCGCTAGGCCTCCGCCCAGCGCAATGCCCAGCGACGGCCGTTTCTTTCTCGAAATCATATTGCCGCGAGCCTCGTCAATAATGCAACTGAGATTACCACGACTTGACGCATAGCGTCATCAAATCCTTACCGAAACGGTATCATTTCAACATGATGACTGACATGTTTCTGCCCGTGACAGCGCCATCGCCTCTGAAGGAGAAATACCCGTCTGAACAGACTGTACACCGTCGCGAACATGATATGTTGCTTTGTGGCACACCTTTGTCCTGAAGCTGAATCGCGTTTGCCTGCCACATGTCCAACCAAAACTTGTCATTTTCCGTGCGGGAGAAGATCTCTTCAGGATGCCCTCTCTCTCGGAAAGCGGTCACAACTTCGGGCCCAACCTCATAACAGCAAGGTCCAACGGACGGTCCCAAGACAACAAAGCACGACATCGGGTCACCGCCGAATTCCTCTTCAAGTCCCCTGATGAGCGCTTCCGCTATCCTCAATGATGTACCGCGCCACCCGGCATGGGCCATACCGACGACCTTCCTCTTCGCTTCGTACACAAGGATCGGGACACAGTCAGCGGTAAAAACCGCCAGCGGCACCTCAGGCACCCCGGTCACCAAGCCATCCGTCCCCGGGACCGCATCATCGCAGCACGTCGCCCCGCTGCCCCGGTCACCGTCAGTCACTTTGACGACCCGGTTTCCGTGCACTTGTTCCGCACAAACAAGGTCAGCGGCACTGATGCCGAGTTCCGAGCAAGCCTGAGCGCGGTTCTTCAAAACAGCCGCCCGATCATCGCCCACATGCAGCGCCATGTTCGCCGAATCGTACGGTGGCTCGCTCACTCCTCCTTCGCGCGTGCTGGCCGCCGCGACAATACTCTCAAACCCTCTGAACGCCGCGATGATGTCCACCAAGCCCCTGGCTCCCCGCTACCCTTCGACCGGCTCGAGAGTGGTAACGGTCTGGATTGAGATCGGTCCATACATGTCGCCAAGACTGACTTTCCCTGAGAGCTGCTCCGTCAATTTGCCGCGTATTATCCATCCCGTAGCTTGATTCAACTCCAAAGTCCCCTCTTGTGTTCCTGACAACTCGTAACTGAGTTTCCTGGGCCCCATCTCTATAGGAGCCGCTTCTGGATCGGACTTCACCGTGGAACTCACGCTTATCACCGCTACACCGCGTCTGCGTGAATCGAGAGTCCAGGTGCTGTCCACGATCACACGGGCCTGTGTGTGTACGGTGACGGTCCTTGTCCAAGAGTCGCCTATAGTGACTGTCTTGTCCGGCAATACGGCGGTCATTCTTCCCATCATCTCTTTCAATGCCCCGTCGCCAAACTGGTCTCTCAGACTTTTCTTAAGAGCGTCGCCCATAGCTCCCGGAGGCAGGTCGAGTCTGTTGGCCATACGCTCTCGCACCGCATCCGCCGCCCGTATCTCCTCAACATGACCGTCGGGCGCCACCCTCATCGAAAGGCTCTGCCCTTTGAGAGTCGCATACCCCATGGCCAACGGATGGACGGCGGCGGGCGGATTAGAGGAGTCGTATTCGACCTTCCCTACCGGCCAGTCCTGCTCGAACGAGACCCAATCACAGGTGGCTTTGACCGAGGCAACTCTGTCTGCATCCACACCTTCGACGACCACGGTGTATGCCATCCCCACAGTCTGCTCAATGTCCTGGCGTTGCCCTCGGATCGTCTGAGAAATGTTCCTGTCAGTGGTCATTCTCGTCCTGTAAGTTTCTCCCTTTCGGAGGCGAAGGCTAAGGCTGATGTCTTTGCTGCACGAACCTAAAGTGATAACAGCCAGAACCGTCATCAAAACTCTGAACTGACTTCTTCTGATACTCATTTGCGGCTCCCCCCTGTTTGAACAGCCCCTTTGCAAACGTCAACCGGTTAACAGAAAGCTCTGCCTAGTAAGGCGCACGGTCACAGTATGTACCTGCTCAAATCTCTATCTTGCATTACATCCTTGAGTCGCTCCCGGACGTACTCTTCGTCAATCAGCACGGTCTGCCGGCCACACTGAGGTGCGGCGAATGAGATGTCTTCCAGCACGCGTTCCATTATGGTATGCAGTCTGCGCGCACCGATATCCTCGCTGCTCTGATTCACCTCGTAAGCGCTTTCAGCTATCTCTTTGATGGCACCATCGGCAAAAACGAGCTCGACGCCCTCGGTTTTCATCAGTTCCACGTACTGTTTCACCAGCGAGTTCTTCGGCTCTTTGAGAATCCGGTCAAAATCCTCTGCGTTCAGGCTGTCGAGTTCCACACGTATCGGGAATCTACCTTGAAGTTCGGGGATCAGATCCGAGGGTTTCGCCATGTGGAAAGCACCCGCCGCTATGAACAATATGTGGTCCGTCTTCACATGACCGTACTTCGTGACGACCGTGCAGCCTTCCACTATGGGCAGGATATCTCTCTGGACGCCCTCTCTGGAGACGTCTGGTCCCGCCGCGCCGGTGCCTCTTCCGGCGACCTTGTCCAGCTCGTCGAGAAACACAATCCCCGTCTCTTGCACTTCCTTAAGGGCAATTGATACGACTTCATCCATGTCGATAAGCTTCTGCGCTTCCTCGTTCATAAGTATCTTGCGGGCCTCGGACACATTGGCCTTTCTCGTCTTGCTGTGCCGAGGCACTACGCGTTCGAGTATCTCCTGCATATTCATGGCCATTTCCTCGAGACCGGCGTTCGAGAAGACCTGCATCATCGGAAGTCCCGGGCTTTCTCGCGCCTCCAGCTCAACCACTCTATCTTCCAACTCGCCGGCCAGCAAACGTTGCCGAAGCTTGTCGCGCGTCCGAGCCATCGGGTCGTCCTCTTCGGCAGCATCACTCTCCAAGCTCTGTAAAGGCTCCCCGTCAGCGGTGTACTTCTTTTCCGGCAAACCGCGCGGCAGAAGCAGGTCCAGCAGCCGCTCGTCGGCAAACCGCATGGCTTGCTGCTCGACCTCTTTGGCTTTTTGGAGTCTCACTTTGCTCACGGCCATGTCCGTCAGGTCCCGCACGATAGATTCCACATCCCGCCCTACATACCCGACCTCAGTGAACTTCGTCGCCTCCACCTTAATGAAAGGAGCGTCGGCCAGGTTGGACAACCGCCGCGCGATCTCCGTCTTTCCGACGCCTGTAGGTCCGATCATTATGATATTTTTCGGCGCGACTTCGTCACGCAGATCCTCGGGCAACCGCTGTCGTCTCCACCGGTTGCGCAACGCAATGGCCACCTTGCGTTTCGCGGCATCCTGACCGATCACGTATCTCTCAAGTTCTTCCACTATCTGGTTCGGGGTCAGCGATTTCATCCTGTAAGTTTCTCAACCTGCTGGATTTCGATATCAGACTGTTCCAGAAACTTCGCGGCCAACTCGTCCGGATAATCGTCGGCGATCACAACGCGCCTCACGCCGGCGTTGATCAGCATCTTCGCGCACAGCAGACACGGTTTGTGCGTACAGTACAGGGTCGAGTCCCGCGTGTCCTGTCCGTAGAGCGCGGCTTGAATGATCGCGTTCTGTTCCGCATGCAGTCCCCGACACAGCTCATGCCGTTCGCCGGAAGGAACATTCATCTCGTCGCGCAAACAGCCAACCTCGCCGCAATGCGCGAACCCTGAAGGCGCTCCGTTGTAACCGGTCGCGATGATCCTCTTGTCCTTGACGAGCAGCGCGCCCACGTGTCTCCTCAGACACGTGGATCGTTCGGCGACAAGTAACGCGATCTTCATGAAATACTCGTCCCACGACGGCCGTCGCGCCCCGGGCGGCGCCCGCCCATCGGAATCTCTCGGCGTAGGAACCGGACCTTCCGCCGCGTTCATGGGTTGCTCGGGAAAAGAAACCTTGCGCAAAGCTCCTCCACTTTCTTTCTCACCGACCTCAACTCGCCCTCATCGTCAATATGGGACGACACGCGGTCAATGAGATCGGCAATCTCGTCCATCTCGCCCTCTTTCATTCCTCGGGTCGTAACGGCGGGCGTCCCGATACGGATCCCGCTCCCGATTTGCGGACCTTTCTCATCAAACGGTATACGGTTACGGTTCACAGTTATGCCGGCGGTTTCAAGCGCTGCCTCAGCCTGTGTCCCGGTAATTCCCCGGGGCGTCACATCGACGAGCAAGAGATGCGTATCCGTTCCGCCCGCAACCAGCCTGTACCCACGAGCAGTCAGCGCTTCGC
>Ga0114922_10003777_pt1 | contig 14105 bp, 9 predicted proteins | sample AartaG_FD_100975 | JGI IMG/M metagenome (GOLD analysis project Ga0114922, IMG submission 100975) | Deep subsurface microbial communities from Aarhus Bay to uncover new lineages of life (NeLLi) - Aarhus_00045 metaG | ecosystem: Environmental > Aquatic > Marine > Oceanic > Sediment | place: Aarhus...
CCCTTTTAATGTATATCCCCTTTCACAAATTATGTGGGTAAACCTTTCAGAACAGTTAGAACCTCAAGAAAGGGCACAATTTATAATACAATTTAATGCAACCCTTCCAGATGGAGGAATTGATAGAGCTAATTCTAATGGAAACGATGTAGACCAATCACGCATTTATAAATTTGCAAGTTTTTATCCTATTCCTAGTGTTTATGATAATAAAGACGGCTGGAATACTGATCCCTATCTGACTACGGGTGATCCCTTTTATTTTGATATGGCCTATTATAATTTCTTTATTGAAGCACCTAATGAAATGAAAATCGCTGCAACCGGAAATTTAGAAGAAAAATTAAATAAAGGGGCGACTAATTGGTATCACTTTAATCCAGTATATCCGGTGCGAGAGGTAACCTTTGCAGCCTCTCGATACTTTCAAGTACAATCGCAAATTACAAATGGGGTGAACGTTTCAACTTACTTTCTTCCAAAAGATATTGATTTGTGGAAAGATAATGCCTTAAATTATGGTAAAAACGCTTTAATTCTCTTCAATAATACTTTTGGAATGTATCCTTACCCTACACTTAATGTCGTAGAAGAATATACAAATTATGGGGGCATGGAATACCCAAATCAAGTGTACATTTCAGAAGTTTTTGGCAATAGGGGGAATCCTCTCTCTGTAGCGAATTGGTTCTTAGAAAAAGTAATTGCTCACGAAGTATGCCATCAGTGGTGGTATAATTTAGTTGGAAACGACGAAGTAGACGTAGGATTTTTAGACGAAGGCTTAGTATGTTGGTCAACTGATTATTACGGTGAGTACTATTACGGAGACTGGGAATATTTTCAATATACGCGATATATAGATACAGTAAGATCATACTATGCTCTAAATGGATTCAGTTCAAAAATAAATCAAACCGTTTATGAATGCCTAGCTACTGATACTGATTATTGGTATGTTGCCTATACTAAAGCTCCACTCATTTTTGAAACGTTACGTCAAACCATCGGACTTTCAGATTTTTTAGATGGATTAAAGCTATATTTTACAAGACACCAATTTGAACTTGTCTTATTATCAGATATTCAGCGAGCATTTGAAGATGTCGTAGGAGATTCTTTAGATTGGTTTTTCTTCCCTTGGTTCGACAATTCTTTTCTACCAAAATATTCCATTACACATAATATTTACAATTCAGACACTCAGAATTTAGATATAACTATTATAGATCTAAACGAACCATTGAACGATTATAATTACTCCCAACAAGTTCCTTTACAGGTATATGATGTATCAAATTCTTTGATTTTTAGTCAAACAGTCTGGATTAATGGAACAACTAAATTATCTTTTTCTCTTTCAACTCGACCCCGAAAAGTGAGTCTTATTTATAGTAATTATGTTTTGGTTCAGTTAACAGATTATTTTGATCTTACCCTGGATTCCTTTATTCAATTTGAAAGTGGTTGGATACCTGGTTATGAAATGGCATCCTTTCTGGTGATTAGTATTGTTTTAATTGGTTTTGTATTATATGACCATAGAAGGAAGATCAAACTCATAAGATAAAAAAATTAGTCCCCCCTCTCGGATACTCAATATTTCCGGTGTGGAAAATCCATTTGAGCCGAGGACCTCACGGTATCGGCTGACAATACTTCACAGGCAGCAATCTGCCTTAGTATGCGATATTGATCTACAGCCGCGCGCTCTGACCAACTGAGCTAAGGGGGGTAGGACTTGATATATTTTTTAATTAATATAGTAATATAATTTTTACGATTTTCTTTAAGACATTGAACGAATAAAAGGAAATTATAATTTACAAAAATAAAACTTTTCAATCTTGTTAAATTTTGCAATATGTTCTATTTATAATAAAAATCTAAAATAGCACAAATTTTTTTAAAGAAAACCCTAACTAATATTTATTATAATCTAAAAAATTCAAAACAGACGTGAAATTTCATGAGAGAAGAAACTGATTATACTGAAGCTATTGAAGCATATAAAAACGATAGTAATATCATCATCGAACCATGGGGACGCAGTATCGACCACCTTCGACTTACCATAATTGGAAAAGAAGGAACTCCATACGGTAAAGGAAAGTTCATATTCGAAATCAAGTTCCCTGAAAACTATCCTTTTGCTCCTCCTTACGCATACGCAGTTACATTAATGTGGCACCCTAATATAGATAGCAGCATTCCACCAGGAAAACTTAATATATGTTTAGATTTGATTAATCCAGACCTAGTGGGTAAGGTAGACGCTTCTACTGGTGCTTCAGGCTGGACCCCTTCAAAAACCTTAACTAATATCATAGAAGCCTTAAAAGGCATGATGCACGTTGAACCTCCCTTCTTTAACCCAGGAGACCCTCTTAACCACGAGGCGGGTGAGCAATATTTTAGAGCTCAAAAGAAGTTCGAATCAAAAGCTAAGTCATGGACTGCTAAATATGCCATGGATTAGGATTAATTACTCTTTTTTATCCCTTCTTTTTTATCCCCATCTTTAGGAGATTTATTTATTTTTCTAATTTTGCTGGCAAAAATATCTGATTATTATAAGCGTCATAGATCATGAAATTAGCTTCTTCTTCTGAAATATTCATATCTTGCACGAGTTTAAAACTGATCTCTGCAGGATAAAAACCATCAGATTTTGACTTAAGACCGTTTAAAATAGTTATGAATGGTTCAGGAGCATCAAAATTGTTTAATTGTTTTACATTGATGATACTTTTTCTATTCAGATTCATATCAAGTCCGGTCTCAATTGCTTCCTCAAATTAAATTAAAATTAAATTTGATACAAGAGATTATACTATAATAAGTTAAGATCTTATACTAAAAATCATAAAAAAAGTCGAAATCTTAATATGAATCAAAATGAAAAAGAAATGGATAGCGTTTACAAACTCAAGATATTTCTCCTCTTCTTAGCATGTGGCTTATTAATCTTCATTGTACCAATTTTCATACAAGATATTATTAGAATTATATATTTCATCACACTTCCTGTCATTTTCCTGATTATTTCGATAATAATTTACAGGAATACCAAACTAAGTAAATTTTTTCCCGTTATTTTTGCTTATTTTGGTGCATCTTTAGTTTATTTTCTTCAAACACCATGGACATCTGGGACAACAATTGAGAATATTGTAATGAATATATCAGTAAGTACATTAATAATTGTCATTCCGATAATAGTACTAGCCAAGATTACTAAATCTGATATTTCCTCATTATATCTTCAAAAAGGAAACATAAGGATAGGTTTAATTATCGGATTGGCTACTTTTTTTGTATTCCTCCTAACAGCGTTGCCTATTTCGGTCTATATCTTTGGGGGACAAATCATTCCTTTGGATAGACTAATTTCCTTACTACCTTGGATTCTAATATTTGTGTTTTTGAATGCAATACGCGAAGAAATATTATTCCGAGGCTTTTTCTTGAAAAAATACGAAGTCTTCCTTGGTATTGATACTTCCAATCTATTGCAAGCAATTATCTTTTCATTTGCTCATCTCTCAGCGCAATTTACACTCTTTACATTCATTTATCTTGTTCTTACATTCTTTCTAGGATTAGCGTTTGGTGCTGTCATTCAAAAGACTGAAAGTCTACTTGGTGCGATTTTATTTCATGCTGGAGCAGATATACCTGTAATAATTGCGGTTTTCTCCGTAATTATCTAGTTTTAAATAAAGAATTAAATATGAATAAAAAAATTCAATATAAGGCTAAAATAATTTGTTTGTTTCTGATAAGTTATTTTATCTTCTCATATCTACAATGAGTTTTCCGGCGACTCCAACATTTTCAGGAGAATTCTCTTTAATTACAACGATAATATGGTCTCTTGGGATTTTGTAAGCTTTTTCTATTGACTCTGTTATCTCTTGAATCAAAATTCTTTTATTTTCGATATTTTCTATTTTTGGTCCATCAATAGTTATGTTTGGCATAATTTTGACCTTGATATATATTTCATAGAATAAATGTAGAAGATTTTATAAGGATAATACTTCCGCACACATAACAATAATGTTTATAAAATTGAGTGAATTAAAGCTTAATATTAATTTTTAGGTGTTAGGTTTGTTAAAAAAGTCGAAAGGATTAAAGTCGCGGTTAATTGAGCTTAAAAAATTCGATATAACGGACATCAAAGGCTCCTCATCTGATAAAATAAAAAGAATAATACCTAAAGTCTTTAAGACGGTTCGTAAAGCAATTGCAGGTTATAAAAAGGAACTAGCGGAACTCCCCAAGGAGATTCAAACCGTGCCTAAAGAATTTTGGATGGAAATCGAAGAAAAGGCCGCAATTCTAGGAATAGATTTAATAGGCTATGCACCTATAGATGATAAGTTAATGTTCGAAGAAGACCATATTGGGGGAATCGAGGTTTTATACCAAAACGCTATTGTTCTCGGAATGGAAATGGATTACGATGCCATCGATACTGCCCCTGATCCTCCCGCAGGAGTTGAGTCAATGAATATTTACGCAGAATTAGGCGAAGCTACTAATAAGTTAACGAATTTTATTCGATCTAAAGGGTATAGAGCGATTGCTTGTCATCCTCTTGGTGGCCCAATACTCTACCCTGCTATGGCGGTAAAAGCCGGTTTAGGGCAAATTGGAACTCAAGGGCTTTTAATAACAAAGAAGTTTGGGCCTAGACAGAGGTTATCATTAATTGCAGTTAATATTTCTCCTCTTCCCGAAAAGATTGAAGTTAAATTTGAAATTGAAGCTTATTGTCAAAAATGCAAGAGATGTGCGTTAATGTGCCCTGTGAATGCCATCTACGACGAACCGATTGTAAATGAGAATGGGACGGTAACTCGAATTGACGGCGAAAATTGCATCCAATACTTTTACGAAACTACTGGATGCAGCGTATGTATAAAGGAATGTCCCTTTCATAAAATAGGTTATAAAGCTATGTATTACTCTCGATTGTAAACCTATTAAAAAATCTATTACTAAACCTTAACTTCGATATCTTATTATTCTAACTAGTTCTAAAACTTATTTTAATAGATTTATGACTGTAATGGATATTTCTTCACTTAAAAACAAAGAAGTAATTGTGTTCGATTTAGACGGTACGATTGTTAGGTTAGCGGCAGATTGGCATTCTTTAAGAAAAGTATTAAATACACGGTATAGTGAAAAGTATAAAGAAAAAGGACATTTTCACCGTATGTCTGAACTTCTAAGTGACATTGTTGCTCGAGGCGACGAAGAGGAACTATGTCATAATTTTAGCATAATGCAAAAATACGAGAACGAAAATATTACAACGAACGAGCCAATTGAGGATGTTATCTATTTTATTAACAATATAGAATTATTTGGAGTGAACTCGGCAGTAAAATTAGCTGTGTTTTCTCTTAACACGAGATCTACTATTATCAAATCACTACAAATAGCAGCTATAGTTAGCAAATTTGAATTCTATATTGGACGTGAAGATGTAAGAGCATGGAAACCCAATCCAGAAGGATTATTAAAAATTCGGGATCATTTTCAAGTACTCAAAGAACACATGATTTATTTTGGAGATTTAAAAATGGATTTAGTCGCTGGTGGGAATGCTGGAATTGAGTCATACAAAATTGGTGATCTTATCAACTTAATCAAGAAAGTTAGAAAAAATTAAAAGAATTATCAAAAGAGAAACATTACATGTAGGTTATTATTACATTATACTTTTTGATCTCTGATTCGACCTTTGCTTGCCCAAGTGGAGTAAAAGTAATAATATCATTGCTTTTAATTTTAAGGGCTGTTAATTTTATACTCGGATCTTTAAACTCTCCACTCATATAGGGATTCCAAAACATTTCTTTGTTAACTGGATTAGTAATCATCCACAACATCGGTTCTAATTCATAGCCTGTTATTCTCATAGCTTTGAATATATATCCTACATCAGCGTCAAATGGAACAACAATTTGCACATTCTCTTCACCTTCAATCTTCCCACATGCAAGGCAATCGTCTCTTTTAATAATATCTAAATGATCAAATTGACCATATACACCATTATAATTAACATAAGGAGGATCCATTGGAGGGCCAATATTTCTACCGTGTAATCGAAATAATAATTTTAAGGCTTCTTGGGATTGTATGCTCGAAATAACAGAGCTGACCGATTGAATCGCTGCAATTTTATTTCCTAAAATGTTCTCCATTTCTTCGAACTTGTAATTAGCACCAAATGTTTCTTTAATGTTATCTTTCCATTCTTGAATTTCTTCATCACTGAGAGTTTCTAATTTTTCCGGTGAAACATTCTCATTAAAGACTCTTGTTCGTAATTCTTCTAACTCCTTTTGTGATAATGCCATCAATTTTACCACATCGTCGTCTACATTCATATCAGGTTTAAAACCGTGTTCTTTCTCGAAGGTTACTTCTGCTTTTATAACACAATGGTTTTTATTTCTCGGAAGTCCCTTTAAAGTGCACGCAGCTACCAACTTATCGTCAGCAGGGGGGATGGGAACCAAACAACGATAACAAGGGGTAATATCCAATAAATCCTTTGCGTATTTTTTATCAAAATCTTCTTCGACTTGTTTTCTAACAAGTTTTTTAAAAGGCTCTAATTTTTCAATCCTCAACCTTTCAATAAGGTATTCTAACTGCTCTATTTCTTTCTGTGCATCTAAATACTCTGGATTGTCGTATTCCCACATTTTAGTTTCTACAATTTTTTCGATTTCATTTTTTCGATTTTTATACTCGAGTTTTGATCCTTCTGGAATAACTACTTGAACGTGCCCTTCAAATCCTACTGTTCCACCTTCAACCATTGGCTTTTTTAGTCTTAAACATATTTTATTTAAATCTAACCTTGCGTTAAAGTTATCTAATGCAGCAATAAGAACGTCACATTCTTCGTACACTGACATCGGTAATTTTTGAAGCTTTTCAAAATAAAAATCGACTTTTAAAAAGGGATTCATATCTCTTAACCTTTCTGCGGCGACTTCTGCTTTAGGACGACCCTCGTCACCAGGTTTGAATAGCATTTGACGTGAAAGGTTAGAGGTTTCAATGGTGTCTAAATCCACTAAAACTACTTTTCCTATTCCCATTAAGGCGAAATCTTTAGCTATCTCGCAACCTAAAGCTCCAACACCTACGATCATTACGCATCCTTTACTAACAATTTCTTGATCCCACCCGTCTATTAACTGCTGTCGGGCATACATCCGTGATTTTTTGATATCTTCCTTGTCTACTGTCATTTTAAATATCCCTAAATTATATTATAATATATATAATTTATTCTTCAAGAAAATTTAAATTCTTTTAGTGTTTCTTTTTGAAAAAGCTAATTATTGTATTATTAGTTATTATTACGCTTCCGATAATCCAAATTGTATTTCTTGTTACCAACTATTATGAGATTCAAGTTATCGACTCATTTCAAAATGGTAATATTAGGAGTAGTAGTTTAAGCCTTTATTCAAATAAAATAGAAATTAGTTCTACTTATAACGCGCAAGATTATATCGGCTTACAAGATAGTTTATGGGAGAACGGACTAACAGGAAAAAATATTACAGTTGCAGTGATAGATACTGGTATCTTTGGAAACCATAGTGCTTTTACTAACGATGGTAAAACACTATGGTCTGATCGGATTATAAAATACTACGATTTAATAACAAATTCATCAGATATCCCTCAAGATAATAACGGGCACGGAACATGGGTTGCGTCTATATTGGGGGGAAATTGTAGCGACTATCAAGGTGTAGCACCAGGAGTAAACTTGGTTATTTTAAGAATTTTTGATAGTAGTGGGGAAACAAATGTTTCCGTTTTCGAAAATGCCATAAATTGGATACTTCAAAATAAGGATATTTACGATATTAGGATAGTCAGTATGAGTTTTGGAGCAAAACCAGAAACGGATATACTGTTTGGAATGATGAATCTTCAACAAATTGTTCGAAAGCTTGTTGATAATGGAATTTTAGTAGTAGCTGCGGCCGGTAACGATGGAGATCCGTCCGATGGAATCGGAACTATTAACTCTCCTGCTTCTGATAAAAAAGTAGTTGCTGTTGGTGGTGTTGATTATGATGGAGAAATGTATCAACTTAGCTCGAAAGGTCCAAGTTTTGAATTCACAAAAAAACCTGATGTATGTGCTCCCGCGGTTAGCATATATGGTGCAGATACAGATTATCCAGATGATTATGCTTTTGGTTCAGGAACATCAGGAGCGGCTCCATTTGTATCGGGATTAGCAGCGTTAATGTTAGAGAAGAAAGGGACTTTAACCCCTTTGGAACTTAAAAACATCCTCTCGTTAACTTCGTATAAGACTAAAAATCCGAGAATAGTACAAGATAACGAACAAGGTTGGGGAGTTATACAAGGTTACGCTGCGTTAGAATCGTTAAGAACTCCCGTTATAATAAATAGCACTACAGAAATTGCAGTTTCTCTCACCCAAAACTATACTGTGTTTTGTTTACCCATTTACCTTAAACCAAATTATTACTTTTTTGAGTTAATACAGCAGAACTTGATACATGCAGAAATGTATTTGTATAAAATGGAACCGAACAATTATGGAACGCCGAGCCTTGTATCTAATACTATCAACCAACTTTTTCAAGAGAGCTCAGCAAAAAGAATGGGGATTTTCTGTGAGACAGAACAAGATTATTTTTTGGTAGTAAAATCAATTCAAAGGGGAGCAGGTAATTTTTTAATACGATTAGTTCCTGAATATGGGAATATTATTTTTTTATTCTTATTCGGGATTAGTATGGTTAGCTTAGTCTATATTATAAAATTGCGTTTGAATCTAAAGAAAAGAGGTAGGGCTAATTAATTTAGTTCGATTTTTTTTTTGATATATCCTTTAGCATTTTCTTAATTTCATCCGCTTTTTCTTTATCCTTGGCTAATTCGGAGTCTTTTTTACGTTTCTCCTCAGCCTTCTTTGCTTCTGACAGTTCTTTCTTGAGCTCTTCTTTCAAATTAATTAAATCTTTCATATCCCGTTTAAATTGCTTGGAATCTGATATAACTTTTTCTCTTTTCTGTTTCTTTTTAATCTCATCTTGTTTTTTTTTAATTTTAATAAGTTGAGAGACCTCTCCAGCTAGTTCTCCTGCTTCTGCGAATGTTGCCTTTATTTTACTTTCAGCTATTTTATACTGATGTTCTTCCTTTATTTTTCTAGCTTCTAGTTCTTGGTGCATTTTTTGGATTTTTAAGTTCTTTTCTCGTACATGTTGTTCGAAAATCCTTGTGTTTTCAATCTCTTTCTCAATATACCTCGTTTGTTCGCTCCAACCAATCTCGTTGAATTTTTGAATCGCACGATTAAACTTTTTATAAGCATCGTCAAAATTATATTTCATTGCTAGCTCCTTTCCCTCATCTATTAGACTTAAGCCCTCCTCCTTAGTTATTGCAGCATATTTTTGATCTTCGTATAATTTCCTTAACTTTTTTTGTTGTTCTCGCTTGCTGATTTCGTTTTCCAATTGTTGCTTTTGAATTTGCTGTCGAAACAATTCATACTCTTGTTGTCGTTTGATTCTGGTTTCTGCTTCTAACTTTTTCTTCTCCGTATATTTTTCTTTCTCACGAACTAAATCATTAATTAGTATATTCAAGTTATTGATTTCGGGCTCCCATCCAATTTTTTCAGCGAGCAAATTTCTAGCCTGTATATATAAAGATATTGCTTTATCGTAATCAGGCATCCTTCTTTTAAGGAATATTCCTCCGTCTTCAAGAAAAGAATAAGCGGCTTCTCTGTAGGTAAGTTGATCTTGCAAGACTCTTTCTCTTTGCTGTAATGCGATCTGTTGGGCGATCTTTTTCTCTCTTTCTTGCTTTTGTCTTTCTTCGATTATAGTTTCTAAGGATTTCTCTTCTTTTAGTGTTTCTAGCTCTCTTTTTAATACAAGTTGGTCTTCTTGTTCTTTCTTAGACTTAAGGTTGTTTACTTTTGTTATCATTTCGTTAATTGAGTCTGTTGGGAATTGGATTTCATTTAGAATTAGCATTGCTTTTCGATAACTCAATATAGCAAGTTCAAATTCAGAAAATTTAATATGGCGCTCTGCATCGTCTAAGATTTTAAACGCATCATCTTTTTTCCTATTAATATTTTCGAGAGTTAATGTGCGCTTTTCTATTGCTATTTGCTTCAATTTTAAACGGTTCTTTTCTTTAATTAAATCTCCAGCAATTTTCCTCTGAAATCCGAACTCTTCTCTTTCTTTTTGTAGCTTAGTTTCGAGTTCTTTCTGTTTTTGTAATTCTTCACTTCTTTTTCTTTCCTTAACTTTAACAATTTGCTCTTTAATTGAATTTGTTGGATAGTTAATTTCGCTTAGTACTAATTCGACACTTCTATAGTATTCAAGTGCCTTATCGTAATTTCCTTGTTTTACTAAATTATCTGCTTCATCTATTAATTCAAAAGCAACTTCTTTACGTTTTTCTAAATATGCTTTTAATTCCTCTTGCTTTTTAATTTTGACTTGCTTAGCTCTCATTTGGTCGTCCTCAAACTTCATTTTATTTGTAATTGCTTGTAGGAATTGTTTTTCTTCTTCTTCTTTTCTAATTTTAGCTTCTAACTCTTGTTTTTTTGCTAAATCTGCTTTTCTCTTCTCCTCTTGTATTTTACTTATCGCATCCTTAACAAGATCTGTTGGAAAGTTGATTTGAATTAAAATTAGCTCTGCTTGATAATAGTTATCAATTGCTTGTTCATAATTCCCCTGTTTTAATAACTCTTCTGCATTTTCCATTATTCTAAAAGCTTCATCTTTTTGATTTTCTGTTATTTGTAGAACTTCTTCTTTCTTAAGAAGCTCAACTTTCTTCGTTATCATCCTTTCTTTTTCTTTTTGGAGGTTATGGGCTACTTCCTGCTCGAATTCTCTTTCCTCCTCCAAGTGTCTTCTTAATCTTTCCTTTTCCAGAAGAAATTTCTGCTCTCTCTCTTTCTTTCTGAATTGGACACTTTGTATCGAATCTTTCAATAAAGTAATGTAATTACCCGTCCATCCAATATTTTCTAGAACATTAAGAGCGTTCTGATACGCTCCTAAGGCTTCTTCAAAATTCTCTTGTTTCAGATATTCGTCTGCATCTTCAATCATCTTAAACGCGTTATTCTGAAGAGTAAGTTGTTGTGCACTAACTTCCTTCATTTGTTCTAATGACTCTTTTTTCTCCAGAATTTTTAGTTGCTCTCTCTCTCGTTGAATTTTAATGTTATCTAGAAATTTTTTATGCTCTGCTTCTTCTTTAATTGCCTGTTCAAACTCCCTCTGCTTTCTATACTCTTCTTCCTTCCTTTTTTTTTCAATTTGATTGATGGTTTGATTGATTAAAGGTATTTCTTCCAACCATTGAATTTGTGCGAAAATACCATTAACTTCTCTATATTTATCAATAGCGAGATCGAATTTTCCTAACGATAGATAGTTTTGAGCTTCATCTAATGTTCTAAAAGACTCTTGTTTTTGAGTTTCCCTAAACGATATTTCATCTTCATGCTTCTTCTTGACTGCTTCTCTCTGTTCTAATTTCTCTTTCTTAATTTTCATTTCACTAATAACTTTCTCTTGAAACTCTCTATCTTCCCTTTCTCTATTGATTTGTTTTTCTGTTTCTCTCTGCTTTTTAATTTCAGCATTGCGCTTCTTATTTTCAATTTCGATGATAGCGTTACCAATTCTTTCCATTTCATCATACCACTGAATGCTTGCGAAAATATTAGTTACTTCTTGATACATTTCTATTGTTTTTTCAAAATCTCCCTTTTCTAGGAATATTTGTGCCTCGTCTAATATCTTAAAAGCATCTTCTTTTCTTTTCTCCCGGTATTCTAGTTCTGCTTCTTGATCTCTTAACCTTATTTCTTTCCTTCTCAATCTCTCCCGTTCTTGTTGAAGTTGCCTAGACATTTGTTCTTGGAACTGTTGATCTGTTTTATATTTCTCTATGGATTTCTGCATTTCTTTTTGCTCTGCTATTGCCTGATCTCTTTTCCTAATTTCAAGGTCTCTTATAGAATTTTCAATTAAATATAATTCTTCATTCCATTGGATACTAGCGAAAATATTACCCGCCGTTTGATACGCTGCTATCGCATTATCTAACTCAGATTGCTTAATATAATCTTCTGCTGCATCTAAGGCTTTAAAGGCTGCTTCTTTTTGCTTTTCTCTATATTCAATCTCGTCTCTTCTTACTTGTAAAGCACTTTCCCTTTGTTTTATTTTTTCTCTTTCTTTAGCTAGTTGGATAGAGGTTTGCTGCTGAAAATCTAAATCTAACTTTTTTCGCTGTTCTAATTTCTTTTGCTCCTCCAATTCTTTTTCAATTTGAGTTTCTTGTATTTTTTTTATGCTTGAAATTGTATTTTTAATCGTAGTAGCATGAGATTCCCAGCCAGCTCCTAATTTTGTGAGAAGATCCAACGCTTCTGTATATTTCTTAGTGGCTTCAGAAAAGGCGCGATTTTCTTTTAATAACTTATCAGCTTCACCTAAAACTGTAAAAAATTGTTCTTCTCTTCTTGCTTCTTCTCTCCGTTTCTGTTCGTGTTCTAATCTTTTCTGATCTAGTTCCCTCGCAGTTTGTATAATTTCTTCTCTCTCTTTTAAATAAATTGTGTCTTGAAGATTTTTAAGTTCAGATTCTCTTTTTAGTGTTAATTCTTCAGTTTTCTCTTCATTTTCTTGCTTTTCTTTTACGTTTTTGATAAAACTTTTAACTGGCTGAATGTATGAATCCCATTCTATGGATTTAAATAATTTTATCGCTTTTTCAAAATTGGTTATAGCTTGATCGTATTTTTTTTCTCGTTCCAACTTCTTTCCGATATCAACCAAGTTAAACGCTGCAAACTGCTTATTTTCTTCGTTTCTTCTTATTTCTTCTCTATCAATAACTTCTTCTTTACTTCTTTCTTCTATAATTGTAGGTTCTGTTAATTTTTGCGCTTTGAATTTTTCATACTCAAATTTTTCTTGTTTTAATTTGTTAATTATGAGGATAATGTTCTGAGTTTGATCACGCCATCCTATTGATTCTAATAGATTTACCGCATTTTGGTAATTTTCTATTGCCTTATCAAACTTTTGCTCTTTTTCAAAGAGTTTAGCATTATCAATAAAACTAAAAGCGTCGTTTTGAATTCGTTCTTCCTGCTTTTTCATTTCTTTATACTTTTTTAATTCTTCTTCCTTAGCCACACTCTTTTTTTCTCCAAACGCACTCAAAACCTGAGGTTCAACTTCTCTAGAAGCACTTGTAGGTTGTTGAATTTCACTACTTCTTTGTTTTTCAACTAAATTCCTCTGTTCTATTATATCTGCAATCTGAGTTAATTTGATTTTTAAGTCTTCTAATTGGGTCTCCGACCACCCAGCTTGAACCAATAATTTAATAGCTGACATATACTGATCTATAGCATCCTCTAATAATCCGTCCGTTTCTAATTTTTGGGCGCCATCTAATAAGGTAAATGCTTGATCTTGCATTTGTTCAACTTGGTTTTTTGCACTTGCTTGATGATAGATTCTCTCTTGTTTAGCTATATCTTTTAATTCTTCAATTCTAGAGTAAATCTCGCCAATTTTATTAGTCAAATATCCACTATTATTAAGAAAATCCGCAGCTATCTGATAATTCTCTATAGCTTTCTCAAAATTCCTTCCTTCTTCAAATTTCTGAGCTATGGTGAGATATTTTAAAGCACTTTGAGCTAATTCTTCTTTTCCTTCCATTTTGATCTAAACTCCTTATTTAATAGTTGAAATATGGAATAAAGGCTAAGTGAAATTATTCTTACTTCTTACAATAAATTAAACAGATTTATTAATTAAACTTTTTATATTTTAATGATTACCTTACTAATAAAACCTAACGGTTAAAAGTCGTATTAGTATTATAATAAATATGTGAACTTCAATTCAATCTATAATATATGTTATAAAGAGCAACTAATGATGAGTGATAATTCTAGAATTATTATTGATTTCGAACCGATTTCGAGAAGATTGTTC
>Ga0114922_10003778_pt1 | contig 14095 bp, 12 predicted proteins | sample AartaG_FD_100975 | JGI IMG/M metagenome (GOLD analysis project Ga0114922, IMG submission 100975) | Deep subsurface microbial communities from Aarhus Bay to uncover new lineages of life (NeLLi) - Aarhus_00045 metaG | ecosystem: Environmental > Aquatic > Marine > Oceanic > Sediment | place...
GATTCGGGCACCGGCGTGTGCTTCACCCGCGATCCTTCCACTGGAACCAATGAGTTCTACGGCGAGTACCTGATGAACGCCCAAGGAGAGGATGTGGTAGCCGGCACTCGGACACCACTGAATCTCAAGCTCCTGGCCAAGAGAGTTCCCAAGATCTACAAGCAGCTGGACGGCGTACGCCTGCGCCTGGAGAAGCACTACAAGGATATGCAGGACATGGAGTTTACCATCCAACAGGGGAAATTATTCCTGCTGCAAACCCGCACCGGCAAGCGCACCGGCCTGGCCGCCGTGAAGACGGCCGTTGACATGGTCAAGGAAAAGTTGATCACCAAGGAACAGGCGGTGATGCGGGTATCTCCCGACCAGCTGGACCAGCTCCTGCACCCGATGATCGATCCCAAGATCCGTAAGAGCCTGAAGGCGTTGGCCAAGGGTTTGAATGCGTCTCCCGGCGCCGCCAGCGGGCAGATCGTTTTTACCGCCGATGAGGCGGAGGAATGGGTTAAAAAGGGGAAGAAGGTGCTTCTGGTCCGCAGAGAAACCTCTCCCGACGATATCGGCGGGATGCACGTGTCCCAGGGCATCCTGACCTCGACGGGGGGAATGACCTCCCACGCCGCTGTGGTTGCCCGCGGCATGGGCACTCCCTGCGTGGCCGGGTGTAAAGGCGTCGTAATTTCCGGCACCGTCGCCGCGATCGACGGCAAGAAGTACAAGGTAGGGGATTGGTTGACCATCGACGGTTCCTCCGGTGAAGTCTTCGAAGGCGAGGTGAGGCTCGTCGAAACCAAGGTCAGCGGCGAGTTGGCGGTTTTCCTCGGCTGGGCCGACGAGATTCGACTGGCCGCCGTGCGTTCCGGAATCAAGGAGAAGGGTTTCCGCGTTCGGACCAACGCCGATCTCCCCCAGGATGCCAAAGTAGCCCGGGACTTTGGGGCTGAAGGCATCGGCCTGACCCGAACCGAGCACATGTTCTTTGCCGAGGGGCGACTGGAGATCTTCCAGGAGATGATCGTGGCGGAAGACCTGGAGGCTCGGCAGAAAGCTCTGAAGAAGCTTCTTCCCCTCCAGAAGCGGGATTTCAAAGGTATTTTCAAAGCTATGGACGGACTGCCTGTGACGGTACGCCTGCTCGACCCGCCCCTGCACGAGTTCGTTCCCAAAACAAAGGAAGACACGAAGGCTCTGGCCGACCAGATCGGCATTTCCGTGAAGAAGCTTCAGGCCAAGATCGACTCCCTCCACGAGCTCAACCCCATGCTCGGACACCGGGGCTGCCGCCTGGGCGTCACCTATCCCGAGATCTACGACATGCAGGTCCAGGCGATCGCCGAAGCGGCCTGCGAAGTGGCCAAGAGTGGGGTGAAAGTCCTTCCGGAGATCATGATCCCGCTGATCGGTGTAGATATCGAGCTGGACATGCTTCATCAGAAGGCCAAGCGAATCGTCGAAGAAGTCATGGCAAAGAAAAAAGTCAAACTGAACTACAAGATCGGGACCATGATCGAGATCCCCCGAGCCGCCCTGACCGCCGACCAGGTAGCGAAAGTAGCGGAGTTTTTCAGTTTCGGGACCAACGACCTGACCCAGATGACCTTCGGCTACTCCCGCGACGACGCAGGGGTATTCCTGCCGGAGTACGTGGAGAAGGGTATCCTGGAGAAGGATCCTTTCCAATCCCTCGATCAAGGGGGCGTGGGCCAGCTGGTGGAGATGGGGATTCAAAAGGGCCGCTCGACCCGCTCCGATCTGAAAGTAGGGATCTGCGGCGAGCACGGCGGCGATCCCAGTTCGATCGACTTCTGCTACCGGGTGGGCATGAACTATGTCAGCTGCTCTCCGTATCGTGTACCGATCGCCCGGCTGGCGGCGGCCCAGGCCGTGGTCAACAACAGGAAGAAGTAGGACAGTGAGGTCTGCGGTATGAATACCAAGCTCAAGGTCGGCGTCGTGGGGGCCACCGGCATGGTGGGCCAGCGTTTTGTCAGTTTGCTCGCCGATCATCCCTGGTTCGAGGTTGTCTCCGTGTCCGCCAGTGGACGTTCGGCAGGCAAATCCTATGCTGAAGCGGTGAAAGGGCGCTGGGCGATGAGCATACCGGTGCCGAAAAGGATCGGAGCTTTGACAGTGCAGAATGCCTCCGAGGTTGCTCAGGTCAGCCAGGAGGTGGACTTCATCTTCTGCGCAGTGGACATGCCGAAAGATCAGATCCGGGAACTCGAGGAGCGCTACGCCCGCAACGAGACGCCGGTCGTGTCGAACAACTCGGCTCATCGCTGGACTCCCGACGTCCCGATGGTGGTCCCCGAGATCAATCCGGAGCACCTGGCGGTGATCGAGAGCCAGAAGAAGCGACTGGGCGTGAACAACGGTTTTATAGCGGTAAAGCCCAACTGTTCGATCCAGAGCTACGTGCCCGCCCTGCATCCTCTGAAGAGCTACGTTCCGCAAAAAGTTTTCGTCTGCACCTATCAGGCGATTTCCGGAGCCGGAAAAACCTTCAAGGACTGGCCCGAGATGGAGGACAATGTCATCCCCTATATAGGCGGGGAAGAGGAGAAGAGTGAGAGGGAGCCCTTGAAGGTGTGGGGCGCCTTGAGCAACGGAGAGATTACTCCTGCGGAAGGACCGGCGATTACCAGTCAATGTATTCGCGTGGCCGCCAGCGACGGTCATCTGGCGGCGGTGTTCGTTTCATTCGAAAAGAAACTCACCAAAGAGCAGATCCTGGAGCTGTGGGCTTCGTTTAAAGCCAGACCGCAGGAGCTGGATTTACCCAGCGCACCCCAGCCCTTCCTCAAGTACTTCGAGGAGGAAAACCGCCCTCAGACCAAGCTGGACCGGGAGTACAAAGGCGGCATGGGAGTCACCATCGGCCGGCTGCGGGAAGACTTGATCCTGGATTGGCGATTCGTCTGCTTGTCCCACAACACCCTGCGCGGCGCTGCCGGCGGCGGTGTGCTGACCGCTGAGCTGCTCAAGGCCGAAGGGTACCTGCAGGCCAAGTAGCGACACAGAGTAATAACTCTACCGCCCCAATTTGCTTTTCATCTCCGCGAACAGACGGCTGGCGTCCTCGCTGCTGAGCTGCTCGTCCTCCCGATGGTACTCGAGCAGGTCCGTGGGAAGCTCGTCGAGAAACGGTGAGGGTTCGGCTTCCTCCGGGCTTCCGCGGCGACGTCGGGTTTTGCAGGAACTCAGGTACAGGCGCTGTTTGGCTCGGGTGATAGCCACGTAGAACAGGCGGCGTTCCTCCTCCATATTTTGTTCTCCTTCTTCCAGGGAACGGGCATGGGGGATCAACCCTTTTTCCAATCCGGCGATGAACACTGTGTGAAACTCCAAACCCTTGGCGGCATGGATGGTCATCAGGTTGACCCGTTCCTGTCCACTGATGTCCTCCAGGTTGTCTCTGGACACCAGAGTGATGCGGTTGAGGTAGTCGTAGAGGTTCGGGTCAAGATTGTCCGGATCCTCCTCGTAGGTGGATATCGAATCCATCAACCCTTCGACATTGCCGTACTTCCATCGGGCAACCTCAGGCCGGGAATGTTCCTGCACCAGATAGCTCCAGTAGTCCAGCTCCTCCACCAGTGCACCCAGGGTCGAGGCCAACTGCCTGCTCTTCAGAAACCTGGATCGAAAGGACTCGATCAGTTCGACAAACTCTCCCAGTACTGCAGGTGCTTTTTCAGGGAGGGAGGCAATTTCGGCCCCGGAGGCCGCCGAGGTGTGCAGAGCGTTGAGGGCGGAGTACAGGGAGCATTCCCGGGTGCGCGCCGTAGCGACGATCGCCTCCACCGTCTTCTTGCCGATCCCTCGTCTGGGTGTGTTGATGATCCGCAATAGGTTCATGTCGTCGTCCGGGTTGGCCATCACTTTCAGGTAGGCAAGGATGTCCTTGACCTCTTTGCGCTGGAAAAAGCTCATACCTCCGGAAACCTGATAGAGGAGATTCTGTCGTACAAAGGCCTCTTCTATCGCCCGGGTCAGACTATTGGTGCGTACCAATACGCCGAACTGACTCAGGGGAATGCGCTGCTTCAAAGCCAGAGTGCGGATCGTCTCGGCAATGAACTCACCCTCCCTCTGCTCATTTTCCGGAAAATACAGTACCACCGAATCTCCGTCGGCCAATCCCGACCACAGATTCTTTCCTTTGCGATTTCGGTTGTTGTGGATAACCCGGTTGGCGGTCAGGAGAATTTTCCGGGTGGATCTGTAGTTCTGTTCGAGCTTGACCTCTCGAAATGCAGGGAAATCCCTCTCGAACTGCAGGATGTTCTCGAAGTGAGCGCCCCGCCAGGAGTAGATCGACTGATCGTCGTCACCGACCACACAGAGATTCCCAGAAGCGGAGGCAAGCAACTCGATGAGATGGTACTGCTGCTGGGAGGTATCCTGGAACTCATCGACCATGAAATAGCTGAACCTCTGCTGCAGAATCCCGCGGACCTCAGGGGACTGCTCCAGCAGTCTGATAGGCAGACGGATCAAGTCGTCGAAGTCGACGGCGTTGAACAGTTTCAGTCGGCTCTGGTACTCATCGAACAGGGGCTGAAGGGCAGCCGTGTCCTCCCCCCACTCAGCGGTTTTCGACTTCAAACGGGAGAACAGAGAGGCGATTCTGTACGGATCAAATCCGTCATTGTTGTTTCGTACCAGGCCCAGATCGCGGGCGCTCTCTTTGATCAGAGCCTGTTTGTCCGTCTCATCATAGATGCTGAAATTCCGGCGATAATCCAGGTGATGACCGTGCTCTCTCAGCACCCGTGCTCCGAAGGCGTGGAAGGTTGACACCGTCAGGTTCCGCAGTTTCTGGGCACAGAGCTCACGTACCCGGCTCGCCATCTGCTGGGCCGCTTTGTTGGTAAAGGTGACGGCCAAGATTGCAGACTGAGGAATACCCTGGCCGAGCATGTGGGCGATCCGGTAGGTGATGACCCTGGTTTTTCCGGAGCCCGCTCCGGCAAGGATCAGCAGCGGACCTTCAATGCTCTTCACGGCATAAAGCTGCTCGGGATTGAGAGATTCGATCAGGCGGGGCATCTACTTGATGAAGAAGTAGAGGGCTCTGATTCCGAGGGCAAACACGGTGGAGACGATGATCCCGGCGATGATAACCCCGACGAACACGGCCAGAATCGTTTTGCGTCGGTCCATCCCCAGGATCCAGGCTCCGAGCGTCCCGGTATAGGCGCCGGTTATGGGCAGGGGAATCGCCACGAAAAGAATCAGGCCTGCGTAGCCGTACTTTTCCACCTTGGCATGCACTTGACGACGGGCTCGCTCCACGATGCGGTCGAACAGGCGCCGATAAGGTTTCCACCGCTCCAATAGCTTGTGCAGGCTTGAGAGAAAGAGATAGACCAACGGAGCCACCAGGGCGTTGGCCCCCACGCAGATAGGGTAGGCCGCGAGCAGGGGAACGTCATTGGAAAGAGCGAAGGGGAGCCCCCCGCGCAGCTCCGAGATGGGGAGAAGGCATAGTGCCAGTGTTACCAGAAGCGTGCGTAGGCTCGTTAGGCTAACCTACCTTGACAGCCTTGCTGCTCTCCCACAGACCGTGGATATTGCAGAAGCTCAAACCGTACAGCGTGCCCGAGGTTTTCAAGGTCAGGGTGGCTCTGACAGCCGGTTCTGTAAACGCAGGACCCTCGTTGGCACCTTTGACGGATTCGCCGTGGGCGCTGAATTCGCAGTTTGCCAGCTGATAGCTGAACTTGTCCTCATCCGGTTTGAAAAAGACCTGGATCCAGCGTATGTGGTGTTCCGTTGTATTGGGGTGGGCGATTTCTTTTCCCACGGATACGGTCACCTGGAACTTCTCTCCCGCCTTCACGGAATCGGGACATTCGATGACGGGGGAATGCTTTTCTTGTTTCCAATCGGCGCTTTGAACCTGATCGCCAAGCTTCGGCATGTGGTTCCTCCTATTTTCTAATATTCCTCAGGTTAACACCAATCCGGAAGAATGTAAATATAACCAGATAGCTAATCTACAGATTCGCTTGTCAAAGTCATACTTGCAGCGGCGTAATGGAATTGCTACAATCCAAGCCGAAACCCATGCACAGCAGCACTCGGCCCCACAATGCTCACCTTATGCGGCTTCATGATGAAGAGGAGATTACAAGAAATCTTGCTGCACTTGATCTGACGGAAGATCAGGTCGAGGCGAACGCCTCCGCTTTCCAATACGGGACGGTCAAGCTCAAAGCCGTCGATCTACGAAGCGCTGCCCTACTGCGCAATCGTATCGAAGCCCTGGGGGGCAGCCTGGCCTCGGCCGTCACCGCTGCGGGGACGGGCCTTTCTGCGGACCAGGTGGATGTGCTGATGACAGGAAGCTATGCCGTGCTCGGACGGCTGACCGAAGGGCTTGCCGGGGAAGATCCCCGGCTTGTTGAGATAGGTCGGGAAATCAGCCGGTGTCTGCGGCCCGAACGTGGGCCGATGGCATGGGGTAGTCGGAGCTTGGATTTTCGAGCACGAATCTACGTCATGGGGATTTTGAACTGCACCCCCGATTCCTTTTATCCGGGATCCAGGGTGCCGGGGCTCGGCCAAGCATTGGAGCAGGCCTGGTCGATGATCGATGCGGGAGCGGATATACTCGATATCGGAGGGGAGTCCACCAGGCCGGGATCGGAGCCGGTAGAGACGGCGCAGGAGATCGAACGGGTGGTGCCTGTGATCGCGGGAATCCGAAAGAGATCGGATGTGCTGATCTCCATAGATACGAGGAAGACCGAGGTAGCCGAAAAAGCCCTCGATGCCGGCGCCGATCTGGTCAATGATGTTTCCGCGCTGCGAGAGAATCGGCCCTTGGCCGAGTGTATCACAGCCAGGGGAGTTCCGGTAATCCTCATGCATATGCGGGGTGAGCCGAAAAATATGCAGGAGAGTCCCCATTACGAAGACGCAATAGCGGAGGTCATCGCAGAGCTGAGCAGCTCTATAGACTTCGCTCTATCTTCGGGGATCGCAGAGGATCGGATCATCATCGATCCCGGTATCGGTTTCGGCAAGCGTTGCCAAGACAACCTGGCGATCATTCGCGGATTGAGCTCGCTTCGCTCCCTTGGCTATCCCGTAATGATGGGACTTTCCAGGAAATCGTTTATCGGCACGGTGCTCGATAAACCCGTGGAGGAGCGGTTGATTGGAACGGTGGCGGCGAATATGCTGGCATTGATGAATGGCGCAGATATCCTTCGGGTCCACGACGTCGGCGAAGCGGTCGACACCGTAAAGATCTTCGAAGCCGTGCGGCGGGGATAAGTATGGACTGGGTTGCGGGTCACTGGTTCGTAAGGGATTATCTTATCCCCTTCCTCGATATCCTTCTTCTGGCCTATCTGATCTACAAATCCTACCAGATCCTCGTCCAGACCCGAGCGGTTCAGCTGGTGAAAGGTGCCCTGCTGATGGCACTGATCTACCTGCTTGCTTTTTTTCTCCGCCTGAATACGCTTCTATGGATCCTCAACCTGATGGTACCCGGTTTGGTCATCGGTATCGCCATCATCTTCCAGCCTGAGTTGCGTCGGATTTTCACGAGGATCGGAACCCGGACCTGGTTCCGTCTGCGTCCCCGGGTGCATCCGTACCACCTCGACGCGGTATTGAACGCCGTGGAAATGCTCGCGGTCAAGCGTTGCGGCAGCTTGATCGTCTTCACGAGGAACATGGGCTTGAACACGATTATCGAGACGGGGACCCGTCTCAACGCCGATTTGACCTCGAGCCTGATTCTGACGATTTTCAGCGAGAATACGCCCCTGCATGACGGCGCGGTGGTGATCAGCGAAGATCAGATCATAGCCGCGGGTTGCTTCCTGCCGATATCCGAACAACCGGATATCCGTCGATCCTTCGGTACCCGGCACCGAGCGGCGCTGGGACTTGCGGAGGAGACCGACGCGGTGATCCTGGTGGTCTCGGAAGAGAATGGAGCCATCTCTCTGGCCTATGATGCCAATCTGCTCTACGATCTTTCCCTGCATGAGATATCTCAACGCTTGAAGCAGCTTATCGAATATCAGGGCGAGGCAATAGAGGAAGGTGAGTTTGAAACCTAGGCGATTCCTCGAAAGCGTCTTTTCCAACTGGCCGGCAAAGATCATCTCTCTGGCCGCCGCCGCCCTGTTGTTTCTCTTCTACAGGGTCAATACCATGGATGAACGCTTTTTCAGTGTTCCCCTGCGAGTGGATCCTCCTGCGGGTTTGTCGATATCTAAGCCTTATCCGAAAAGCGCCAGAGTGACGCTCAGGGGTAAAGAGGAAGCCATCTTCTCGGTGATCGAAGAGGACATAGAGGTTTATGCCGATTTCGGGCGCTTCCAGTCGGAGGGTCAGTATCGAATACCTGTCCGGGTCACCCGTGAGGGTACTTCTTTAAATATCGAACCTCTCGACGTACGTGTGGAGCCGGCTGAAATCTCGATCACCCTGGAGCAGAGAATCGAGAAAACCGTTCCTTTGGAGCCGGTGATCAGCGGGTCTCCCCCGCCCGGCTACGACCTGGTGCAATACACGATCGTTCCTGACAGTACCCAGATATCCGGACCCCGAAGTATCGTGAATACTGTAGAAGCGGTCGGGCTGGAAGAGATCGACTTGGACGACCGGACCGAAGATTTTACAGAACAGGTGACGATTCTGGAAGAAAACTCCCTGATCCAGTACCCCCGCGAGCGAACCGTTGTTTTTCGGGGAATTGTCAGGGAAGCAGTGATTATCAAGACCTTCGAAAATGTAGACATTATCAGCATTGATCTTTCTCCCGATCTGAGACTGGCAGAGCCCCTTCCAAAAGGCAGCATCCGGATCCAGGGAAATCAACGTGCGATTGAGGGTCTGTTGCCGGGACAACTTCGCCTGGTCATTGACTGTGGAGAGATAGAAAAACCCGGGCCTGAGACGCTATATTCCCAACCGGATATCCCACCGGAGCTTGTCGTTTTAAAATTCGAGCCTCAGGAACTGGATCTTAATTTTGTACTCGCCGGTATGGAGGAATAGCAGGAATGATCTTGGGAATTGGGATTGATGTGGTACACGTATTCAGGCTGAAGCGCTGGGAAAAGATTCCGGGACTTCTCCATCGTTTCTTTCACGAAGACGAGCTGAGAATGGCCTTGCCCAAAGGCGAATCAGGGATCCTGAGTTTGGCCGCCCGCTTCGCGGCTAAAGAGGCTTTCGGAAAAGCCCTCGGTACCGGGCTGCATGGATTTTCCCTGAAAGAAATGGCGGTGATGAATGACGAGCTCGGGAAACCCCACTTTCAACTGTACGGCCGGGCCCAAGAGGCTCTGGAGAAGCTTGGAGGTAAGGAGGTATTTCTCTCGCTGAGCCATGAGCGGGACAATGCCCTGGCGATGGTAGTGATAGAGGGAGATTGATGTCGGAAGAAGATCGAGACACTAGAAAGACGACCTTTTTTAGCAAAAATCCTATTGCCTGTCCTGTGTGCGACACGAGCTTCTACAGAGAGGATCTGCTGTCCGGCGGGGGCCGGCTGATCGCCGGTGAACTGACCGAGGAATTGCATCGTACCTATGAACCGTCGAAGAAATACGGCGAGCTGTACCCGCTGGTGTACACGGTTTTTGTCTGCCCCAGCTGCTTCTATGCCGCCTACCCGCAGGATTTTCATGAGGTCAAGGGGGAGTTTATCGAACGGCTGAAGGAGGAGACGGACAAACGGGTGCAGAGTGTGTCCCTGGTGTTCAAAGATCTGGATTTTACCAGCTACAGGGGCCTCAAGGAGGGCGCGGCCAGCTATTTCCTGGCTATGATGTGCTACGATCTTCTGGATAGACACTACTCGCCGACTTTCAAGCGTGCCCTCTCGGCACTGAGGGCGGCCTGGCTGCTGGACGCCCTGCACCGGAAAGCCTTTGGCGAGAATTACGACTATCTGTCCCGAATCTTCTACCGCAAGGCCCGGTTCTTCTACGTCCAGTCCGTCGAGATGACTCAGAATGGCCAGGAACCCCTGGAGGCGAAGGTCAACTTCGGCCCGGACCTGGATAAAAACTACGGGTACGACGGTCTGCTGTATATCACAGGTCTTCTTGAGTACAGGTACGGTCCCCGGCAGAACAACCAGAAACGGGTCAAATCCCTCGAAAGTGCCAAACGAATCGTGTCCAAGCTCTTCGGTACGGGCAAGGCATCCAAGAGCAAGCCCTCGGCCATCCTGGACAAGGCACGGGAGCTGTACGACGAGATGAACAAAGAGATCAGGCAGCTCCAGGAGCAGGATTAAGACCATTGCCGATTCGAAATATCCGAATGACCCTTGCCTACGACGGAAGTGATTTTTCCGGTTGGCAGGTCCAGACAAACGCCCGCACCGTTCAGGGAGACATCGAGGAGGCGCTGAGGCGGATGCACGGACATCCCGTACGCATCCAGGGGGCGGGAAGAACGGATTCGGGGGTGCACGCCAGCGGGCAGGTGGGCAACTTCAAGACAGACCTGGATTCCATATCAGGACCACGTTGGCACATTGCCTTGAACTCTTATCTGCCCCCGGATGTCAGAGCTTTGGACAGCCGAGAGGTGGATTCTACTTTCAATGCCAAGAGTTCCGCCAGGCAACGGATGTATCGCTACTACATCTATACGGGTACCGTAGGTTTACCGCACCTGCGGCGCTACTGCTGGAAGCTGAGATGGCGGCCTGATCTTCGGGCCCTCAACGCGATGGCCTCGGTATTTCTCGGCGAGCACGATTTCACGACCTTCGCAGCCGCGGGGGACCTCAGCAAGTCCAAGGTGCGAAGGGTGGACTCGGCCTGTTTCTTTCCCGAAGGTCCATTCCTGGTCTTCAAGGTCGCTGCAAGCTCCTTCGTCTGGAAAATGGTGCGGAGTGTGCTGGGAACGATTCTGGAGTCTGAGCAGAACGGTTTGAGCCCGGCCCAGCTTGTCGAGATTCTGGAGGCTCGAGTCCGATCCCGAGCTGGAACGAGCGCCCCGGCCCGGGGATTGTTTTTAGAAAGGGTTGTTTACGATGGGGATGAACGAATCTGAGGTGTATAATCTGCTCAACCTGGCTGAGGACTATGCTCTAGACGGGTTCCGCCACCATCATCCCCCTCTGAAGCCCTCGGCGGAGGGGAATTCGGCATCCCTTTCTCCCCAGGCAGCCCTGGATGGCATAGCCGAACAGGTCGCCGACTGCACCCGCTGCGCCCTTCATCGGGAACGGAAACGAACCGTTCCCGGAGAAGGGGCGAGTTCTCCCCTGGTCATGGTGATCGGCGAAGGTCCGGGACTGGACGAGGACAAGACGGGCAGACCCTTCGTCGGGCGTGCGGGGCAGTACCTGGAGCGCTGGCTCCAAGCAATCGGTCTAGATCGCAGGTCGAACTGTTTCATCGCCAATATCGTCAAGTGCCGGCCGCCGGGAAACCGGGACCCAAGCCCTGAGGAATCCGCGGCCTGTCTGCCCTACCTGAAGCGGCAGATACAGATTCTACGCCCCAAAGCGATTTTGACGGTCGGACGTATCTCGACTCAGATCCTCTGCGAACGGACAGAAGGAATCGGAAAGCTGAGGGGTACGGATCTCGAGTTTGTGGGGATTCCCCTGGTGGCCACGTACCATCCCAGCGCGGTTCTACGGAACTCCGATCTGCGGGCTGCGGTATGGCAGGATTTGAAGCGGCTGCGGGCGCTTCCCGGCTTGAGCGACAGCTTGGGCGCACCTGAGGACCCCGGTTCACGGTGAGTATGATCGAGGTCGTATTCAACCTTCCGGTCAACCGGAAATTCACCTATTCCGTTGCCGACGGACTCGATATCGGTCCAGGCTACCGAGTTCTGGCTCCTTTCGGATCCCGCAGGCTGACCGGGTACGTCGTCGCTACCACCGAGACACCTCCCCCCGGGGTGAAAGAAATCAAACAGATAGAACGAGCCGTGGACAAGCGGGCGATCTTTGATTCGAGATTGCTCGATCTGGCCGGGTGGCTTTCCGATATGTACCTATGCTCCCTCGGAGAAGCCCTGGCCGCCATCCTTCCCGGGGGTCGGCGGGAGGTCGAACCCGAGGAAATGGGTGGAGAGTTGGCTATTTCCAAAGAGGTGACCCTCTCCTCTCATCAGAGGAACGCTGTCGAACAGATCGGCGGCGCAAGTCGGGGGGTGTACTATCTGCACGGCGTCACCGGATCGGGAAAAACGGAAGTTTTCCTTCAGGTCAGTCGCGAAATATTGGGCAGGGGCAGGGGAGTGATCTATTTGGTCCCGGAGATCTCCCTCACCCATCAGGTCGTCGATGTTTTTCAGAAATTCCTGGAACAACCGGTGGCGGTCCTGCACTCCGGGCTGACCCCGTCGCAGCGGTTGAAAATGTGGCTGGATCTGCTCGACGAAACGGTCGGGCTGGTCATCGGAGCCCGCAGCGCCGTGTTCGCTCCAGTAAAAAAACTGGGCTTGATCATCATTGACGAGGAGCACGAAGGATCCTACAAATCGGGGACCACCCCTCGCTACCACGCCCGCCAGGTGGCGATGCACCGCTGTCATGCGGAAGAAGCGGTCCTGCTGATGGGAAGCGCGACTCCCTCTCTGGAAGCTTACCACTACATGCATACGGGAAAGCTCCGGCACCTCAGCCTGCCGGAGCGTTTGAGCGGCGGCAGCATGCCCGCTGTGAAGATCCAGGATCTGAACGGAGAATCCGTTCCCCTGTCCCGATCGCTGATCCGGGAGATACGCAAGACCCATGAGGAGGGGCGTCAAAGCATCCTCTTTCTCAACCGCCGCGGCTTCAGCTACTTCTTTCACTGCCACAGCTGCGGCTATGAGATGAAGTGCAGGAATTGCTCGGTCAGCCTCACCTTTCACAAGCAGAAAAACAGCATGGTCTGCCATTACTGTGGGTACCGCAGCCCCCCCGTCGATGTCTGTCCCGAGTGCGGTTCCATAGATGTGGGTTATTCAGGATTCGGTACCGAGCGAATCGAAGAGGAGATCGAACGGCTGTTCCCCGACCTGACCGTACGCCGGGTCGATACCGATTCTGTGCGCGCCAAGCATGGTCTCAAAGAGATTCTGAACGAGTTCCACGCCGGCAAGATCGACATCCTCCTAGGAACCCAGATGGTGGCGAAGGGTCTGAATTTTCCCGGAGTCAAGCTGGTGGGCGTCATTTCCGCGGATACGGGTCTGCAGCTTCCCGACTTTCGGGCCGCCGAACGAACCTTCAACCTGATCGTTCAGGTTTCCGGGCGGGCCGGACGTTTTCACCCCGACGGCAAGGTGGTGGTGCAGACCTACCTTCCCCAAAACCAAACGATCCGGCTTGCTGCTCAGGGTGATTTGGAAACATTTTATAGTAAGGAGTTGGAAGCCCGAAGGATGCTGGGGTTTCCCCCTTTCACACGTCTGATTCGGCTGGTGTTCCGTGCCCGCAGTTCCGCAAAATCCTGCAGCGCCGCGGCCGGATTTGCTCAGATCCTCTCGGATCACGGGAAAGACCGGCCCGATGTGGAGATCCTCGGTCCCGTCGAATGCCCCCTTTCCGTGATTGCGGGAAATCACAGAAATCACCTTATTCTCCGTTCGAGGAATTTTAAACATGTTCACGCTCTGGCCCGGCAAAGCCTGCAGCGATTTCAGGTACCCTCCGGGGTATATGTGGAAGTCGACGTGGACCCGGTTTCGCTATTGTGAACCGATTCGTTGACTTTCCACCCTTGCTTTAGTAATGTTTAGCAAGGACATAGGAAATGTTGAATATAGTCACTCTTGGCGACGAACGCTTGAAAAAACATTCGATTCTCGTCCCTGATTTCGACGGCGAGATCGACAGCCTGATCGAGCAGATGTTCGAAACGATGCATACAAACAAGGGCATCGGGCTGGCGGCTGTCCAGGTGGGGAGGCTGATTCGATTATTCATCACCCACGTACCGAAAGACGCCCCCAGGGTGTTTGTAAACCCGGAGATGATCGAAACCTCTGTCGATCTTGGATCCTTCGAGGAAGGCTGTCTCAGTATCCCGGAGGTCAACGCGGAAGTTATCCGTCCTATGCAGGTGAAGGTGCAGGCTTGGAATATCAAGGGCCGGCC
>Ga0114922_10003779_pt1 | contig 14094 bp, 13 predicted proteins | sample AartaG_FD_100975 | JGI IMG/M metagenome (GOLD analysis project Ga0114922, IMG submission 100975) | Deep subsurface microbial communities from Aarhus Bay to uncover new lineages of life (NeLLi) - Aarhus_00045 metaG | ecosystem: Environmental > Aquatic > Marine > Oceanic > Sediment | place...
CGATGCCGACTCAGGAAACGATGAAATCGGCAGAATAGTCGAATGGCAGGGGCCGAAAAGCGGACCATACAATTTCCTCGGATTTAACGATGTAATTGACAACATTATGCCCCTTGCTCCGGTCGCTCTTTGGCAGGACTTGAATAGCCTTGCAAATAAGCTGTTCCGCAAACTGGGACGGCAGGCACTCAGACAAAAGACTATAATAGGCGTGCCGGTCGGCAGCGACAAGGATGCCAATAAATACAAGAACGCCAATGACGGCCACATTGTTCCCCTCCTTAATCCTAAAGGGATAGCGGAAATAAAAAGCGGCGGTATCGATCAACAGGCTTTCCTGTTCTCTCTACAACTCAAGGAACTGACTACCTATATGTACGGCAATCTCGATGCGCTCGGGGGATTGAGCCGTATGAGTGAAACCATCGGTCAGGACCAGATGTTGACAGCTAATGCAGGCAATCGTCTTGAGGCTATGCAGGAAAGAACTATTGAATTTACTACTGATGTAGTTACGGACCTCGCCTGGTACGTCTGGACAGACCCAATCAGAGAGTACCCTGTTACTATCAACAAGTACGGAACCAGCGTAGGAACATCGTTAAGTGTAATGGACAGGGCGACAGACTTTTTCCACTTCAACTTTGAAATCGAACCGTTCTCTATGCAGCACCAATCGCCGGCGGCTCGACTCTCGGCTATAGCACAGATATTTGAAAGGTTTATTGCGCCTTATGCGGCGGTGCTTGCGCAGCGGGGTATTTTCGTAGATTTTGAGGCCCTTCTTAAAATCATCGCTAAGTATGCGAACCTGCCGGAGATTAACGATATTCTTACCTATACGCAGCCACAACACCCGGCTCAGGCACCTGGAGCACATCAGGCGCACCAAAGCCCTGTTACCACACGCAACTATGTAAGAGAGAACAGGCCGGGTGCAACACAGCAGGGCAAGGATTCAGTTATGCAAATGTTATTGTCGGGGGGGAATCCCCAAAACTCACAGAAGGCTCAACTAACAGGATAAAGGGAATTGAAAAAATGGAAAAAGAGAAAGACAGCAGAAGCGACCTTTGGATAAAGATGTTGATGGGCTTGATTATTGCATTGTTTCTTGCCGGATTCGGCTATCTCGAAAAGAAGAAAGTGGACACAAATGTTTTTAGTCTAAATCGAGAAAATCAACAGCAACAGTTCAAGCGAATAGAGCAAACAATGATTCGGATAGAGCGCAAAATTGATGGAACGCATTTTACGAAGGACAAAAACTGATGCCTATTTATTGCTTCAAGTGTCCGGCTTGCGGAGCAACCAAAGAAGTGATTAAGCCAATGTCAAAATACAAGTCGCCTGAGTTATGTGATGAGGATTCCTTTGTTATGAACAGGGATTTGCTGGCTGAGCACGGCGAATTCAAGGATACGCCTGCTAATTGGCCGCAGTACAGTGACGCAGCGGGTGTAGGTGAGAGCCAGATAGTCGAGGCTCAAAGGGAAATGACAAAAGCCGGCTGTCCGACCAATTATGATGAGCTTGGACGAGCAGAATTCAGGAACCAAAAACATCGCAAGAAAGCCCTTCGAGTGATGGGAATGTTCGATAGAAATGCCGGCTACGGCGACCCTGAGCCGGTGAACATTTAAGGGAAATAAAAACCACTAATACAAGGAGATTATTATGGTAGAGGCCATAGAAAAAGCAGAAGAGGTCGAAGAGACTACAGAAACCACCGAAAAAACTGACAGCGAGGCTGCTGCAGCCGAAGCTGCTGCAAAAGAACAGTCGTCGATTGACGAAGAGACACTTAAAGTTTCACAGAATTTCGATAAAAAGTTAGCTGAAGTCGAAAGTGAAGATGAGAGTGATTCTCCGCCAGGCGATGATACTCCGTCTGACAGTACCAAAACCGGCGATGATAAAGATTCCGCCGAAACTACCGGCGATGATAAAGATTCCGCCGGCAAAACCGAGGAAACCACCGAACAACAGACCGAATCTGTAATCAACGATGATTTACTTAACCGTGCTCTGGATGCAGGATTTGACAAGGACGAAGCACTGTCCTACAAAAATCCTGACGACCTGCGAAGGACGCTGGACATTATCGGTAAGATTTCGTCCGAAAGTACGGACCAGCAGACCCAGGACACCGGCCAGCAAACGACCACGAAAACAGATACGTCTATCAAACCGTTTGAGCCAGAGGAGTTCAAGCTTGAATTTGAGAACAAGGAGCAACTTGCACCTGAGATAACGGGTGTGGTTGAAAAGCTCAATCAGCACTATGCCGAGCAGATGAAGAAAATGAAGGAGCATTATGACGGCCAACTGAAATCTGTTTCGGATCAAGTCGCTACTTCTCAAAAAGCTGTTGAAAGCAAAGCCGCTTTGGAATTTGAGACTCAGTTCGACAAACTGGTAACAGAACTCGGTGCTGATTATGAAACCCTTGTCGGTAAAGGAGCAGGACGTGAACTTGACGACAAGAGCGAGGCGATGGCAAACCGCAACAAGATTATCAGGACAATGAATATCATCGACAAAACATACACAGCCGACAAGCAACAGCTTCCGCCTCTTAATGAAGTGTTCAAACAGGCTGTAGGAGTGGTTTTCAGAGGTCAAACCGAGAAGATTACTAACAAGAAGTTGGCTGCGACAGTAACGGCTCGCAGCAAACAAAGCATTAACAAGCCTACTGACCGTTCACCCAAAGCAAAAACTGCGGATGAAGAAATCATCGAGATAAGCGAGAACTTCGACCGCGAACACCAGGGAGATACGGATTAGTTAAGAACAGAAAGGAAGGTACGGAACAATGCCAGCTACGATAAGAGAGCAAGACATAGCTGATATGCTTACCACGACCCTTGCGAAAATGGGGACTGGCAGGTTTTGGCAAATAGCCCAGGAACTTCAGGAGTTTGAAGTTATGGGCAATATTCTCACGAAACGAGGTGGAGTCAAGGTTATCGATAGCGGAATTGCCGTTGAGGAAACCCTGATGACTGCCTTCGGCGGTCGTTCTCGATGGGTCGGACTCTTCGAGGACGATGTGTACGACTTCAAAGATGTGCTCAAAAAGATTCGGGTCGAATGGTGTTACCTTAATGACAATATGATGTTCGAGCGCAGGATGACCCTTATGAACCGGGGTAAGGCCAGAGTCAACAATGTTATCAAGCCGCAGAAAATGGCAATGATGCTGAGGGTGGCCCACACCCTCGAAGATGCGTTTTTCGATGATTACGATGAATCGGCAGTCCTCAAAATGTGGGGGCTGAAATACTGGATTGTGAAGAACTCCTCGGCAGGCTTCAACGGCGGTTCTCCTAATGCAGACGGCCTGAGAATAGCCGGTCTTTTACTTTCAACAGCCCCGACATTCAAGAACTACACTTTCACTTATACGGCTGTAACAAAAGCAGACTTCGCTAAGAAGCTGAGGAAAGCACATCGAAAGACAGGCTGGAAATCCCCGGTCAATATAAAGCAGTTCAGGGGTGACTTCGGCGAGAGACGGGTACTTTATGTTAATGAAGCAACGATTTCCAATATAGAGGACATCGGCGAATCACAGAACGAAAACCTCGGTCGGGATTTTGCACCTTACGATGACACAATGGTATTCAGAAAGCACCCGATACGTTGGGCTGTCAAACTCGATAGTGATACATCGAACCCTGTGTATCTGCTCGACAAGGCAACGATTCATCCGATTGTGCTCAAGGGTGATTATATGCGCCAGTCGGATGTTTATCCTCTCCGGGGAAAGAAGCATAACGTATTTGTTTCAGACATCGACCATACGATGAACACTATTTGCATCAACCGAAGAGCCAATGCCGTTGGGTATGTTGCGTGAGGTATGTGAAAGCAGAAACTTAAATTAACCGTGTAAAAAGCGGATAAGGAGAAACTAAAGATGGATAATTTAGCTACGTATGAAAACCAAGCGCGTACCAATAGGCGGAAGGTGTTTTATACCGGCACCGATGCTCTATTGAAGGGTGTGCCTCTGGCATACGATTTCGATGATACCGGCGATGGTATATCGGGCAACGGTCAGGAAGCTGACGATGCCTGGGGTGGCAGGGGAAAGCGTGTCGTAAAACCTTCTGCAAACACAGAACACTTTGCAGGGGCAACTGTAACGTCTTACACAGCCAACGCAAGCGGCCAGTGGATTGAGATTTACGAGCCGGGCAGCGAGTGTGAAGTTTACTGTAAGGTAAATTGCACCGTTGGTTCTACGGTACTGAATTGGGATTACACCCTCAATTACTTTATGAACGATGCCTCTAATCAGGGCTACGGTGCCGCCCTTGCACTACAGACTGTTGACCGCAGTTCAACCGCTGGTTTGGTATTTGCCAAGCTGCTTGATGGTGCCAGAGTAGCCGCAACTTCATAGTGAACGTATCCGGCTTGCCGGAAATGATAAAGAAAGGAGGTGTGCCTTATGGCCCCTCATAATATTCCTGCTGCCTTACTGCAGGGCCACGCAACTTTCCCTACATCAGGGAGAGCGTGGATGGTAAATGACGTTGGCTTTATGCTTGCCTGGGGAGGTACGGTCCCAACTGCGGGACTTACCCAGTACGGCAAGGGCTGCCTTTTTCAAAATACTGCGTCCGGGGCAATTTACATCAACGAAGGAACAGTACTCTCTTGCGACTTTCAGATTTCAACTGCTTCGGCTGGTTCCGGTGCTTTGGCGACTGTCAGTCAGGCTGTTGTTGCTAATGATTCTGAGATATTGTTACTCGAATCCGAATGCGCCTCGAATGACTCAGAAATCTTGCTTTTGGAATCAGAGTGCGCAACAAACGCAACTGCAATAGCATCTAACAATTCCGAAGTTCTGCTTTTGGAATCAGAGTGCGCCAGTAATGACTCTGAGATTTTGTTACTTGAATCAAGAGCGACAGGACTGGAATCAGAGGTTCTACTACTGGAATCGGAGTGCGCGTCAAACAACTCCGAGATACTTCTGTTAGAATCTGAGTGTGCAGCGAATACTTCACAGATAGCACTTCTGGACGCGGCGGGTTTAGCTGATGCTGCAAACGATATATCCGCTAACCTGGTTGCAATAACCTCGAACAACTCTGAGATTCTTCTACTGGAGTCCGAGTGCGCCAGCAACGATTCGGAAATCCTGTTACTTGAATCAAGAGCGACGGGTCTTGAGTCTGAAGTACTGCTGCTCGAATCGGAATGTGCATCCAACGATTCCGAGATACTACTGCTTGAATCAAGAGCAACTGGTCTTGAGTCTGAAGTACTGCTGCTCGAATCGGAATGTGCATCCAACGACTCGGAGATTCTGTTACTCGAATCGACAACTTCGGCGAACACAGCAGAAATTGCTAACAGAGCGTCTGAGATTTTACTGCTTGAATCAAGAGCAACTGGTCTTGAGTCTGAACTATTACTACTTGAGTCAGAATGTGCATCGAATGATTCAGAGATATTGCTCTTAGAATCGAGAGTAACTGCTCTGGAAGTGTAGCGTAGATGAGAACGGACAGGGTGGGGCTTAACGGCCCCATCCTGTCAGGATTACTTATATGGAGCAAAGAAAGCTAAAAGTCGCTCATTTTGGTCAGTTTGGTCCCAACCAAGCAGGGATACATACAACTGCTATGGAAATGATTATGGCTGAGAGGCTTGTCGGTATCGATTCTCAGTACATAGATTTCGATGGCAAAAAGAACAAACCCTCCAGAGTAGGATTAACTGACGGCAGCGTTACCACTGTCGGGCCGAGTTTCGCCGAGAAGGCCGACATACTGGTACGTCATTCCGCGATTCCCTGGCAATTTTTGGGTAAATACAAGCCTATTGTTATGTGCATACACGGCCGGCCGGAGTACACTTTCCTGTTGGAATATTACGGTAGAGTAGGGCTTATCCAAGAATATCTCAAGTGTGGAAAGAACCCCCAGTACAAGTCTTTTATCACGTTTTGGAAGGAGCATATTCCTTTTCTAGAATGGCTGCTGCCTGATGCAAAAATCGATTTTGTGCCGGCTATGGTTGATTTGGATAAATACAATCCAGTTGGGATGAAAGCAGTTTTGGCCCCCAATGAGGGAAAACCTAATATCGTTATTGCTGATAATTTCAGGACTGATACTACGCCGTTCAACGTACTTATGGCAGCCGCTCTTTTTGTCAAACTATATTGTCCCAAAGGCAGGGTACATATCTTCGGCTTACAAAAGAGCAACCAAAGCCCTGTAAAAGATATGGCCGATATGTTGAAAAGGGCCAATATCCTCGGCAAGAGCACCAGTTTGGTAAGGAATATTGAACAGGTTTACGGGGCCGCCGACATCGTTGTTACTCCCCAGGTGATAGCAACAAGGGTGGTCAGGGAGGCATTAGCTTCTGGAGTACCTCTTGTTGCAGGTAAGGGCAATCCATATACCCGATACACGGCAAACCCCAGGGATACGAGGGGTTTCGCTTCTGAGATAAACAAGTGCTGGCGTGATATTAAGAAGGGTAAACAGAGAACGAATCCAAGAGAAGTCGCCGAGGAACATTTCAATCTCGAACAGGCAGGCCAAAAAGCATTGGAGGTCTATGAGAGAATTATGACAGAGCAAAGAACAAACCAAAAGTCAGCGAAGGTAGAAGTACTGAAGGGACCCCGGATTTTTAATTTTATACCCTATGATACGGAAGAGAATGTCGGGAGGGCCTACAATCACTATATGGAACTGATAGAGGATGATGATTGGGCTTGTTTCATCGACCACGATGCTATGTTCACTACCCCTGATTGGTTCAAACAGATACAGAAGGTTATTGCCGCGAATCCTGAATATGGCTGTCTGTCCGCAATAGCAAACCGTGTCGGAAACCCTGCGCAGAAGGTAGCAAACCTTCAAGATACACACGATATTTTGTATCACCGTAAGATTGGCAAACTCATCCAGCAGCAGCAGGGGACAAAGGTAAATGATGCTACCAACACCCATTGTATCAGCGGTGTGGTGATTCTTGTCAAGAAGAGTGTTTGGAAGAAAGCCGGAGGTTTCGCCGATGGTTTTCTCGGTGTTGATAACGACTTTCACACAAGAGTTGTGAAAGCCGGAGAGAAAGTGGGAGTGATGCGTGGATTGTACCTGTATCATTTCTACCGCGCAGCTGACAGCAAATACAAACCAATTTTGACATAAAAGGAGAACGCAGATGAAACCTGAATGGACAAATGTAGGAAATATAACGGTAGTACAGGCGGCTCTTGCCGTTACCGCAAGGGATAATGTCTCTGTAGATGCGTTAGCTTCGACAAAAACAGCCATTTATACGGTTTCGCCGGGAGCAAAGTCGGCCGAGGTAAGATTCATCACACCTGCCGATGCGGATGCGTGGGTAGTTGAGATGTACGCAGCCAGAGGTAAATACGACCATTATACGAGGGTGGCTACCTTGACGCTGACAGGAGGCACACAGAAACATTCAACCAACAAGGTCTTTGTTGATACCCTCGCGGCAACCAACGAAAAGTGGTACGGAACTTTTGTTACTGCAAAAGAAGTCTGTTCGGCAGTTAATGATATTGCACGCTACTACTGGCAAAATAACCTCTATACCCGCTTTTTGTTTATTGCCTCTACAATCGAGGCAGGAAAGACGCTTGAAGTTGAGGTCGCCGAGATGAATGAGTCGTATTGATAACGCAGGTAAATGAAACCGAAAACGCTATAAAGGAGATTTTATGGAAATGAATGAAAATCACAGAGAGGTATTGTCGGCATTATTGGGCGTGAAGAAACTATCGCCAGAAACAGAAGCACTTTATTTTGCCGTCAAAAAAATGGCTGACCGCAGGGATGTATTTTTCAATCCTCAAGTGCTTTTGATGATTGCGTGTTTATCAAAGGTGCAAATGGATATTGAGCAGGTCCTTTCTGCAGAACTGCCAGAGGAAACGGTAGCGAATACATCGCTTACACAAGATGGTTCAGTAACAAAAGAAAATCCACCCAAACCACAACTTGAAGATAAGCCTTGCAGTGTTTTCTATAACGGGCAAGAGGAAAAAGCCCTTTTGCTTGGTGACCAGCAAGGCACAGATGAAACAATGTACCGCGTTAAGTTGTTAGCCGGTAAGGGAAAAAATACGATAATTGAAGTTGTCAAACACAACGTCAAATTGAAAGAGTAAATTATGTCAAACGAACTTAGGTTACTAAGGGCTTCTGGCGATGACATTCACGCCAGACTCCGCAATCCGGCGGGGGAGATATGGAACACCAGCAGCGAGGACTTTGAGGCTTATGCCGGCGGTAATGTTACCAGTTACAATATTGCTATAGTGGATAAGGGCGGCGATTTATATGTCGGAGACTTGCCTGTTCACGCCAATATACCGAGGGGTGCGTATATCGCTCAATTCTATACCTGGGACGGAGCAACACCAACTACAGGCGATGGCCTTGTCGGCGGAGGTATTGTTGGATGGGACGACCAGCTTGGCAAGGGTGGGATATCATTTACATACACACTAACAGACGACAATAGCGACCCTGTGGACAATGCTCAGGTATGGGTAACGACAAGGGACAACTCTGATAACGTCTTAGCGTCCGGCGTTACCGACAACAACGGCCAGGTAATATTCTGGCTCGATGCAGGGAATATTGACGTATATCGACAAAAGGGCGGGGTTAATTTTACTAATCCAGATCAGGAGACGGTAAGCTGATGGCGACAGGAGAAGGAACAGGAACTAACGCAACGGCCGGAACAACGGTCGCTGACGCAACAGAATCAACCTTATCTCTTGAGATGCTGGATTTACAGAGGGAGATAGGTCATTGCCTGGGACACGGCAGGGATGAAACAAAATGGTCAAAGGGCGAACAGGATGATATTGACGCTGCCTTGAATAGCGGACTTCGCCAATTCTATTTTCCGCCTGTGCTGCAGGGAGAAAGCTCGGCTCACGAATGGAGTTTCCTAAGACCAATAGACACGCTGACAACGGCAGCCAGTACAGGTGATTATGATATGCCGGCCGATTTCGGGGGCATAGAAGGCCCTATGACTTTTGCCCCGGTTACTGGTTATCCTCCGGTCGTGGTGGTTGGGGAAGGTGAAATCAGACACCTTAGACAAGTCAGTAGCCTCAGCGGACGGCCTGCCTATGTGGCTATCAGGCCGGTTGAGAGTGATGGCAGCGGGGGCCAAAGATTTGAGGCCCTATTCTACCCGACTCCCGATGCTGCTTATGTACTGACTTACCGAAAGACTATCCTGGCAAACGCCCTTACCTCGAGCGCACCTTTTCCTCTTGGCGGTATGGCTCACGCTCAGACTGTTTTGGCGAGCTGTCTGGCAGCCGCAGAGGCCCAAAGCCTTGACGGGCAGACCGCAAAGATGCAGTTGTTCCTACAAAGGCTTGCCGCCAGCATAAGCTACGACAGGAGCGCAAACAGTCAGGAGCATTTCGGATATTGCGGAGATGATTCTGATGAGGCGCATAGACCAAACGCGGTAAGACGAAACGAGGCAAGAGTAACCTATAACGATGTAGAAGTTTGATTGGAGTGAATGATGGCTTCTGATTTTGTATATTCAATATCTGATAACAAAATTATCCAGTGTAACGGTACTTCGGGTACGCCTAAGAATTTTGGTGATATGCACGATGCGGATATGGCAGGGACAGTAGAATTACTTGCTGCAGTTGCCGGTGTCGATGATATGACCCTGGATTATCAGGTACAGCCGGCGGAATCCAAAGGTCTATTGATTGACTTTGTGGTTGCAGCCAAAACTGCCGAGGCCGATTATATTTACCTCACAGGTACAGATATAGATGGTAACGCTCAGAATGAATCAATAGACGTTACTGCAGGTAACGACACCTATACAACAACCTTATGGTGGGCCACTATTACAAAGATTGAGTGTACCGATGATGCTGTAGGAACTGGAGTTGCTTGGGCTGATGGCACTATTCAGGCTATACAGAACCGTTGGGGTGTCGTCCACGAAATAGTTGTCGATGCTGTTTATAAAATCGATTGCGATGTCCAGTTCGGAGATGATTCGACCTCTTCATATTTTGAATCATTGAACGAACAGGTCTATTTTGCAGATGATGTTGCATTTCAGGTAAGAGATAGTGCCAACCTGCAGTTAGGAGAAAAGCAGGGTGATTACGGCATAAACGGCTCGATGTGGAGTGTCGGAGACAATGCTGCTTGTTACTTTATAAATACTACAGATACGACCGCCGTTTTCAATATGTATGCCAGCCTGCTTCGTTTAAGAACAGACCAAATCTACTATTGGGGCAACGGCAACTATGAAATCATCGATTCTATTATAAGTGGTACATTTACCGGTTGCTCAATACAGTTTCGCGCCGGAACTGGTATTCTTACAAATCTTAAAATTAACAGCATAGAAAGAGCTTATTTCTATACAGACCCCACCTTAACTGTAACTGGCTTCCACATACATTATTGTGTGTACGGCATAGTATGTTCGGCGGAATATGAAGTGACAGGTTTTCTTGTAACCGAAAAAATAGGAAACTATGAGGTTAAAGAAGATACCGGAGAGACTATTTATATTATAAATCCGCTTGCTCATCTAACTTCCGTAATGTGTGGTCACGCCGACTCTGTTATCTTAGAGCAATACAGTTGTGATATTTTAGCGACAGATGAAGATGGCACGGCATTAGGCGGTGTTACTATCGCCTGTGTCAGACATCCTTTGGTTGAAGGAGGAGACGGCAAGGTATATGTGGCTATACAAGACTCAACTGCCAAGACCCCTGATGGTGGAGGAGAGCCGACCTATTGGGAGGATGTGGACGATTATTATGATGCAGCTGATATACCGGCCTGGTCTCCGACTATAACTTACGATTACAACGAAGCGGTCTTTAGTGAACTACAGACAGGACGAATATCGGTAGATTTGGCTCCGAGGAACGGCACCTATGTTGAGGATGGTACCTACGGCGGGTATCCGAGCTATGCGATAGGGGCCAACTTCTATATTTGGTCGGATGGTACAAACTGGCAGCTATCTGCAGCAAAAGGAACTCCTAGTTGGGAGGGACCACTGTTGGCCGCTGGTCCATACGGAGCGTATGATTCAGGAGCAGGCCCGGCAACCGCGTCCTGGCTGGCTCCTGTTCAAATTGATACGCAGTATCTTGATTATGCTAAGTGGACGACCACAGACGAAATTGAGCAAAGGTGGGAATATGTGTTTACCTTTTCAATAATACATCCTGCCTATCCGACATTGACAATCAACAGGGAGATTGCAAGTAAGATAATAGATTGGACTATCGGTATGCCGGTAAGTAGTGCCTCTATTGATACTGCGCTTCAAGCGGTAATAGAATCCCATCACCTTGACCACGTTGCCGCTGCAGGGACAGGTTTAGTGCAACTACAGGCCGACCAGGAGGTAAACGCTACAAAGATAGGTGGAGAGGCTGTATCTGGATTAGAGGCTATAAATACGGTCAAGTCGCTTCCTCAAGGACCGGCCACAAGTTAGGGAGATTGAGAATGGGTTTGAATACAAGTGCTCTGCAAGTTGTTCTTGACGAGACTGTTGTAACGAACCACCTTGACCATTTAGCAGAGGCGGATACTGGTAAGGTTGCCCTTGCGGCAGACCAAGCAGTTGATGTAACTAAGGTTGGCGGAGATGCTATATCGGGTTTGTCTGATATTGTAGGTATCAGCGTAATGCCGCAGGGGGACTAACTATGTCGATTATAACTGTACCGTTCCCCCTGAAAGGTCAAAACAAAAACTGGGCTTATTCCAAGCAGCCCCCCTTGACCACTCCGTACATACTTAATATGCGCCCTTATGATGTCGATGGAGAAGGTCGCTGCAGGGGCGGTTCCAGCGTAGCACCGCCGGCACTTACCGACCATAGTTCCGTCAATGCCTTCGGAACAGATTATTCTTTGTCTGATTATGAAACCCTTTTACCTGATGCTCCAGAGGACGCTACGGTTATGGCCCTGTACCGAGGCAGGATTGTTTTTGCTGGTCCTGCTGACGGCGTTGGAGATGTACCTGCCGATTTACAAGGCTCTGTTGCTGCAAATAATATTTGGGATGATTACCAATGGGTAATGTCCAGACAGGGGGACGTTGAAGATTACACTTTTGCTGCCGATGATGCTCAGACACCTATTGCCGGCAGCTGTTGTGATGCTGGCCGAATACCCGACAAGATAAAAGCAATTGCGCCTTTCAGTGATGATTATTGCATTATAGGTTGTGAAAGTTCAGTTTGGGTTATCAGAGGAGACCCTGCCTGGGGTGGCTCCATAGACGTTATTATGAACTCCGATGGAATTTTCGGTAATAACGCCTGGTGCTTTGACCAGGATGGTAACTTTTATTTCGCTAACTATACCGGCTTGTATATGCTACCGAGGGGATTAGGGGCCTTGCGGAATTTGAGTAGAGACAAGATACCCAATATTTTCGCGGACATAAGTGCTGCTCATAAAGCAGAGGTTAATTTAGCTTATGATTACGAGAATCAAGGTATAAGTATCAGCTGCCCCGGCCTGGGGGACCCTGCAGGGGACTATGGGAGGTACTGGTATGATTTGAGGACCAGTGGCTTTTTCCCGGAGGAAGATGGTGTAACGGAATCGTCTGAATCGGAAGTTATGTATGGCCCGATTGCTATGGCTTCGGACGAGTGCCAGCGCGGCAAGGTCCTGAATCTTTCAATAACGACAGGCGGTTCCGGTTCTGTAGATTATACTATTTATACAGCGAATAGTGCGATTGAATTAGAGGCTTTAGTTAGAAGTGGCGTTGAAGATTCCGGGGGCGGCTCTCTTGTCGGTTTTGGCAGGCAGGATGTTATTGGTCCGCCAGGCGTACCGCCTTCTTCCGGCGACCTTCTTTTGACAGGGGCCTATCTGGCTATAAAGTTCATCGGTACCGCCTTCGTTCTTGAGAATGTCGTAGTCGAAATTGAGCCTATCGGCGATATGGTTGTTACTGCCAATGGCAAGCCCATCGGAAATCCTATAAGGCCCCTTGTAACACCTAATTCAACCACCTACGGTCCCTTTGGTATTGTCGGGGAAGGATTTACAAGAGGGAAAGTCAGAGAGATAGTTGTTGCAACAAGCAAGGATGCAAACGGATACCTTTATGTCGGCAATAGCAAGATGGAGGTTTTGGCGGCAATAGCAGCAGAATCCTATTCCTGGACGACCGAATTTTCCGAAGATGCCCTCAGTAATATACTCCACCCGAACATATCAGGTTCCTATGCGGCCCTTGTTTTCGATAAGGATACGATTGAGGAGGTAACAATAGGAATAGAGCCAACGAGCCACCTTGTAGTAACGTCCGATGGTAAGCCGATGCAGGCAGATATTAACCCTATCATCGGTCCGTCAACGGCTTCATACGGACCATTCGCAATAGCTGGAGAGGGATTTTCAAGGGGTAGAATTGCGGAATTGGCCGTTAGCCTAAGTACGGCCACGGCAGGCAGTGTATATGTCGGCGATACGAAGAAGGCGGTGAGAGACAAGATAACAGCGGCGACACCTGATTGGAGTTATAGCTTTACTGACGGAACTGTTCAACGGCCGGATGTATATGGCACCTATGCCTCTATCGTATTTAGCGACCCCGATATTGAGAGGGTAAGAGTAGGCATAGAGCCGGTCGGTCAGTTAAGCGTAACTCAACAGGGACAGTTTATCGCAAGTGCTATCAATCCTGTTATTGGTCCTTCTACGACAACATTCAATCCGTTCCGAATTGTAGGAAACGATTTCAGTAAAGCAAAAATCGTAGAGATAGCGGTCATTAGTTCAACAGACACCAACTGCAAGATATTCACAGGGCATAGCGAATTAGAGGTGAAGGATAAGGTGCTGGCGGATTCAAACGATTGGACCGGCTTGTTTGTGGTTTATAACCGGTCGATGCTATACCCGAATGTCTCCGGGGTTTACGCTGCCATCACTTTTGATACAGCTACTATTGAACAAATAAGCATAAAGGTCGAGCCTATCGGCCAACTCATAGTAACTCGACAGGGAGA
>Ga0114922_10003780_pt1 | contig 14092 bp, 15 predicted proteins | sample AartaG_FD_100975 | JGI IMG/M metagenome (GOLD analysis project Ga0114922, IMG submission 100975) | Deep subsurface microbial communities from Aarhus Bay to uncover new lineages of life (NeLLi) - Aarhus_00045 metaG | ecosystem: Environmental > Aquatic > Marine > Oceanic > Sediment | place...
AACTCTTCTGCAGTTGAATCTCCACCTTGTAGTCCAAGCAATGAATTATGATGTTCTTTTACATCCCCGGATATAATTAAATCCCCTGTTACTTCAAGATCACCATCAATTTTAAGTTCACCACCTATTTCAAAACTATCAGGTGCCCATGCTTCTAGTACTCTATTTGTGCCATCCCAATAAGCAACAACAATTTGCCCGCTGTTGAATTGAGTCATTGAATTTGCATTTTCAAAATCATCTGCTTCTTGGAGAGTCTCTGCAATAACAACGCTACCATCCAAATCCCTAACTTGATAGTAATATTGATTACTTGATTCATAAAGTACAAGTATATCACCACCAGAGAATTGTTGTGCAACTACATTTGAAACAGCACCGCTGGATATTTGTGTTTCACTCTGTCTAATCTCTCCCGATGGAGCAACAATTTGGAAGTATCCATCTCCTCCTGCGTCTAAATATGATAAAAATACATTTCCATTGTTCATTAAGATTGCTTTCGGAGATGAGGCAATGTCAGTCCCACCAAGGTATGTTTGGTATTTAAGAATTTCACCAAATCTATCAATTTGATAGTAGTTATTTCCAGTTGAATCAGAGAAGAAAATCATAAACGTATTGTCAAGTAAACCAACTGTAGTAACTGATCCGACATTGGCTACTGCTATCTCTTTACTGTTGCCTGTTATTGCATAGTCATTATTTTGATCATATACCACATATTCCATTTTACCTGAAACATGACCTGTTCCTTGCTGAGCAACTGATAACCAGTTCCCACCAGGTGTTACTGCTACAGGTGCTACATATTGATCTACTGTCTGAATAGTACTTGCAGAAGAAAGTAGGGTTCCATCTTGATCAATCATAACATGACGACTGGTTCCGTTGGCAGGAGCGAACTCAGCATCAAGAGCTGTAACAACGACATTTCCATTTGGTAGTAATGCCGCACTGAGATTTTCATATGGACCTACTGCAACAACATCCATAGCAGTTTTTTCATCTCCTACAAAACTAGTTCCAGTTTCATTAACAAGTCTATATCTAATACTACCATCAGTAGCAATAAAAACTAACATTCCTCTTCCATTTTGAAGAGCAACCATGACATTTTCTACACTCTCTGTAGTTGTGACTTGTGATGTTGAAAATGTTGAATATGAAAGGTAATCAAGACCCAAACCGTATTTTAGAGACTCAGCTGCTCTTCTATTTATAGTCTGAGGTTCCATAAAATTATGAGACATTGTTTGCTGGATATGTTTATTTGCTGCTTCAACTGTCCATACTTTTTGATCAGCATCGCTAGTAAGATCATCTTCTGCACTCGTGCTATTTGAAAATGCATTGATGGTTACACCGGCATCAAGTCTAATTCCGCTGCTACTCATTCGAAGTTGGTAATTATTATTCCCATCATAGAAGTATATTCTTTCATCATCGGCATAATCTATATCTATATGAACACCGGTAGAAAGTCCAAGAGTCATTACTTCAGAGTTAAGATCTAAAAATCTTGTCCCAGCACGATACATATCTATATCGCCACCAGAAGAAACTCTTAGATATGAGCCACCTGCTGCGTTATTTCCTAATCTTTGGGAATTTGTATCTACATATAACCATTCATCTGTTCCAGACATCATTCTAATGTTTGGTCCTGAACCGATCCCTACTTTAAGATATACTTCAGTTTGCAGACCAATATTTATTTCACTATTGCCAGAGTCTCCATCAACATCAATAACTTGACTGTATCCCTGCCCCTCACCTGCATCCATGTAAGTGGAGATATTATCAGATGCTTGGCTAAGAATCATATTCACACCGTTACTTGCTTGACCAAGCGTTTGAACAGTCTCTTGTATATTTATTCTTTCATTACCATTTACATCAATAGTGGTTATGTGATTTCCAAAGTCAACTTCTAAATTAGTTCCTGTCGAACTACCAAGTCCAATAACAGGACTCGCTGAATATAAGGAGTCATGAATTTGTTGTGTTAAATGATAAAACTCACTAGAAGTAGAGTCACCACCTTGTAAGGTACCTAAAGTATTATGAGAAATCGCCCCAGCAGAGTGAGTGTGAAGGAAAGTTATTGCACCATTAGTTAAACCATCATGTTCAGCTAAAGTTAAATGATAAAAATCACTAGCAGTAGAGTCACCGCCTTGTAAACCAAATAGTTCATTATGTTCATCCGTTGTAGCAATTTGAGCATCGACATATGTCTTAACAGCTTTTTCCGTTGGAATAGCAAGATCTGAATCTCCAGCTAAAGTTCCATCAATTGAAAACTCATTGATAGTTGCTCCAGACGGTAGTTGTAAAGTCGTAAACTCTCCAGTATTAGGTGTTCCGTCTCCGATTTGGCCTGGATATAGCATCAAATTCTCTATCTTGATTTTCTTAGTTACTTTTGCACCCAGATCATCCACGTCATCTATTGCCAGAACATCATCTAAAGCAGTTATAAATAGCTCTTCTGGGAGCCCGAAAATTGTTGAATCTGCCATGGTTTATACCTACCTCGTTTTAGTCAAACATTATTTGTGATCCAATGTTGGTTGGAGCTTTATCGTATAATGATTGTAATTTATTTCCAGTCAACTCAGGACTCTCCCCTACTCTTCTTTTTAGAAATCCTTCAAGAGTCCTCAGCTGTTCTAGCGCTTGATATACCGAGTTAACAATTTGAAGCTCCTCTGGTTCTGGATCAATTTTAGTTTCCAGGTGCTCTACAAGAACTTCCAATTGTTCAAATAAACCTTGGACGCCTTTAGAATGCAGCTCCAATAGAAAATTAGAGATAATTTTATCTGTCCTTGACATAACTTACTCCTTTGTTAGTTTTTTAACTTCCTCCGGTTTGTCTGGAGGTGTAATTATTTTTAAAGCTTGTCTTCCAACCTCGTCTGGTGAAATCCGCCCCAAATCTGACAATATTTTGAGGGTCATTACATTTTTAGTATCACCTACTTCTTTTTGCATCATATAAGTTCTGTTGTGCATTGCTTCTAAGTTGTCAGCAATAATATTCAAAGCACACTCTTCAAATGGAAATGGTTCTGCCTTTTGATCATCTGAGAATCTTACACCTTTTCTATACATCACACATTCTGTACTACATTCTTTCAAATTTCTGAATGGGCATGCTCCTCGCCCTTCTGTCTTCTTTTTGTTTAGCATTCTTTAGTTTCCTTTCATTTTTCATTAATGAACATCTCTTTGTTGTCTTGTAAAGTTTCTACCCAATGGTCTCCATGAACTTGATGTTGCTGAACCTGAAGTTGAACCATGATTATGTGAACTGCCAGAGCCAGCAGATCCTGTTGAAACGCTAGTTAAAGTTCCCCATCCGCTTCCGGTGGAGGCAATATAACCACCTACATCATTATATCTATTATACGAGTGTGAATGAACTGGCAGTTCAGCTTCTGATAATGCATGACTACCAGTTGGGTGACCATGATTAGGTTGTGACCAAGTGCTTAAAGGTTTAGTTCCTGCTGCACCACCGCTAGAAATATATACTAATTGATCATCAACTGTTGCTAACAATGAATATCCAGAGACTGCAACAGCGCTTTCAAATAATACAATTTCTCCAGACGGAATATCATCCAAAGTAGGATGTGTATGATCACCTTGTGAAACCTGTGTGGCACCTGTTCCAATATCTAAATTAGCAAGTAAGTTTTCATATGTTACACCTGCTGCTTCAATGAATGTAGCAGAGTGATCAGCGTTTCCATGTGGAGTAGGAGCAAAAACTCCTTCATGCCCAGTAGCTCCATAAGGACTAACATTTAATAGGAGTGAGTGATCATTAGTTCCACCTCCTGGAACATCTCCAACACTACCTCCACCTGCAGATATAATATAATTCCAAGTTAGTGAGTTATCATTAGTATATATTTTTACACCAGCACCACCAGAAGTCATTTCAACATCTACAGCATACAACTTTTTATTATCATCATCCCCCCATACATTTACAATAACAGTTGGATGTGTACTATCTACATCCAAAGGTGTAACGTCAACAGTTTCGGAATACAGTCCACCACCTTCTGATGCCCAATCTGCTGGATTAATAGTTCCAGTAATTGCTAGACTATGAACATCTCTCGGGAAAAATAAAATTCCAATAGGTACCGTATAATTTCCACCAGTAATAGCTCGACCAACAACTTGCCTTACTGGATTTGTTCTTACATTAGTAACTGCTCCTGGTTCTGTAGCAGATAGATATAGAATATCTCCAACATTCACAATTATTCCTGGTTCAACAGGGACATCCTCAACAAATCCACTCATGATTGCACGCCCTGAATTATTTATAGCTAACCCTACTTCAACTACAACCATCTCTGCCCCAGTATCAACTGTATGAGCATATGCTAGTTCTGCATTTCCGCTAGAATTTGTATAACACAAAGATCCTACAGCAACACCCGTAGTATCTGTATTTAAAGTAACTTCAACACCAGCACTAATCTTACCCCATCTGTTTGAATATCCAAACCAAAACGCATCTGTCGACGTTTCATAAACAACTCTTCCTTGGTCTGTCTCCGTATTAAAAGTCGGCAGTACAGTTTCTACTCCAAAATAGAGATCAGTATACTCACGTTTTATTGTTGGATCACTAGGGTAAATATCTACAAAAGAAACAGAGGTGTCAATATAGTGCGGACCACCTCCAGTTACATAAACTGCTTTCAAGAATAATAAAGAAGTTCCTAATGATGGGTGGGGAATTTGACTAGGTTTTAGAATTTTTAATCTTGCTGCTGGTGCTGGTCTTGATTTAATATAGTTATACTCGAAGACTATCGAATACCATCCGTCCTCATCAAAACCTGTACCATATAAAACATAACAATCTGGATCTGTAAAGTCGACCTGTGTAGTCGTAGTAAGTTCAATTAGAAGATCGTCTTTATAGATAAATCCTGGGGTAACATCGACCACTGTTGTCGGACTAGTCGAATCTTGAATTACATCCAAATCTGTTTTTGTTGTAATTCCATTAGTACCCCTTGTTATCATTTGTGTTAGTTTATTGATGGTGTCGCTATTGTATGAGGCAAATGGGTCTACGTGCCTTACTTGAGTTGGGATGCTACTCATTTTTGATCTCCTTTAAACTGTGTTATAAACGAAAAAATTACAGTAAGATACTCTTTATTTTTTGTTCTAAAATACTCTTCCCATTGGTTTTTTATTATGGATTTTGATGATAGTTTAAATGAATAGGTTCTATATATATTAATAAGAAATAGACTAACAATTGCTTGCCTATTTTTTGGATTTAAGGAGGGAGAAAAAATGGGGCACCGTCTATTTACAGTGCCCCGTAACATGGTGAATAACTCTTCGTTATAATTGTATTGGTATTTATTTAAAGTTTGTTCTAGTTCTTGAAGCAAGTTAGTAATTATCTCTAAGTGATTCGTCAAGATCATCTATGGATGGTGATTTCCCTTTAATTTCAAGGACTTTCCACCCTCTTTCTGTAAGTTTCAAATTTTTATTTAAATCTATCAAATAATCTCTGTTATGCCAGAAAGTATCTGGGAAAAAGAACGCAACTCTCAGGACAGGATCAGCGAAATCTGTTATAAACTCAAACTTCAATTCCTTATCATTCACTCCAAATTCTCTTACTAAATAGTTCTGTTCAATGTTGGTGAAATATAATATCAGATGTTGTCTTATTCGGTCTTTAGCTGACTGCATCGGATTTGCTTTTTTTGCTAACCTTTCAACTTCTCTCTGGATTGGTAACTCATCAATTTCTGGCTCTTCATCGACAAATATATCCTCACCGATTATTGATTGAGTTTCTTCATCTTTGAAGATTGTTTTAACTTTTCCATATTTACTTCTAGCGGCAAACTCTTGGCCAGACTTAGGAGCATTTGGATAGCGTTTGAAGTAATCAGCGAATAAAATATTATGGGATTTTAAATGTGCTGGTGAGATTGTTAGAAATGTTTTTCCACAAATTTGACATGCTACTTTTCCCTTTTCGTCATATAGAGGGTAAGGATATTCACTCATTTTTACATTTTCTCCTTAGGTATTCAATTTAAATTTTGTTCTAAAAACAGAGGTATCAAATGTTCAACTTAAATATCGACAAAGGTAGACCTTATCATTATATTGTAGGGGTTGCTACTAGGAATATGCGGAGTAGTAAACCCGGAGAGATATTCATGAAGTATCTTCTTAAATTCACAAACGAAGAAATTGTCAGAGTAAGAGACGCAGTTCGATTGAGTCATGACAAATTGTTTCCTACAACACAAAAAGAAGCATTGATTATCACTGATACATCTCAACTTGTATATTCTCTTTCAGCAATGCTTCGGTCTGCAAGTGCAAATGATGCTACTCTACATCATTTTTCTTCTGATATGGAAATGGATGATGAAGACTTAGAGATGGTAGTGAAAGCTGCCAATTACTCTGAGTCTTCAATGAAAAAACTTATGGAGGCAAGAATAAAAGGAGTATAAAAAATGGAACAAATTAAAAGTTTCACCGGAATTTATGCAATATTCAGTAATTTTACCCCTATCCGGATTGAATTTGAAAATATGATTTTCGGGTCTGTTGAGCACGCATATGTAGCAGCGAAATCAACTGACCTAAAATTCAGAAGAGATGTTGCTATGATCCCAGCAACTCAAGCGGGTAAAGTAAAAAGAAGGGGGGGAACAATTAAACTGAGATCTGATTGGGACAGTGTAAAAGATGGATTCATGAAAGATTTTGTAAAGCAAAAATTCACAAAGAATGTTTTGTTTAAAGAAGTCCTTCTTGACACAGGAGACGCAGAGATTATTGAAGGGAATTATTGGCACGACAATTATTGGGGAGGTTGTTCATGTGAAAGTTGTGTTGATATTCCTGGTGAAAACAAACTTGGAAAAATAATTATGCAGGTAAGGGAGGAGTTATTAAATGAGTGAACAGCGCATCCTGGTAGTAGGTGATGTGCATGGCGAGTTTGGAAAATTAAATGCATTAATAAATGTTAAGAAACCTGATTTAATCTTACAATGTGGAGACTTCGGTTATTGGCCAAAATGGTCCCTAAGACACGTAACTCCTATTGATAAAGTAAAAACTAAAGGAGCTAAGTTGTTATTTTGTGATGGGAACCATGATGATCATTGGTCGCTAAGGGATCGTGAAAGCGATGAACTAGCACCAAATGTATTTTACATGCCAAGAGGTTCCACATATGAATTAGATGATGGGCGCAATATTTTATTTATGGGTGGTGCAGATTCAATTGATAAACATCTAAGAATGCTAGGAAGGGATTGGTTCCCCGAAGAAGTTATACAGCATGGAGATATGGAAAATCTCCCAGATAAGAAAATTGATATTTTCATTACTCACACTTGCCCCGAAGAACTAGTTCATGATTTAGTTAAAATTTATCCATTAAAAACTTTTGAACCGTCTAATGTAGCATTATCTCAATTAAGGAAAATGTATAAACCCGATCTTTGGTTTTTCGGGCATTGGCACAGGTTTATGCAAGGGATACTTTTTGGAACCCAATGGTATGCCCTTGACTATCCTTCACATGGAACGAATTGGTGGAAGTGGTTACCAGATCCTATAAAGGAGAAACAATAGTGAATGTAAAGCGGAAACTTAAGTCACTTCGTAATGAATTGGCCCTATGGAATTTTGAAGAAGCGGTAAAAATTGTTTCTGAATTTGATGATTTTCCCAAGAACGGTTATTATTTGTTGAAGTCATTAATGGAAGACTTTGGTAATTGTGCATGCTGTCGAACGGGAAGTGCTTATATTGGGATTCCGAGACAAGTAGATACAATCATGGGTGTGATCAGTCCGTGGTTGGAATCAAAAGAGAAAGGAGGTGTAAAACCAAAGGCGCTTGCAGTAAAGTAATTACTCACGTGAACAATTACGTTAACGTTTTAAATTCAAAGGAGTTCAAAGATGGTACTATTAGTAATTATCGTACTGGCAATCATTGCCGCAGTTATTGTTCCCAGATTCCTGCCGACCGAAAGCAAGCGGGTTTTTGATGAAAAGGAACAAAAAGAGGTCATTGTCGAGAAACCTATCCAATGGTTAAACTGGACTGTTCGTGGTGTTCTCTCTGCGGTTGCACTATTTTGCTTTTTTCAGACCAGCTTCATCATCGTCGGTGATAAAGAAGTATGTCACCTAAACAGAATCTATATGGGATCCAGCATGGAACCTGGACAGATTATCGCGATGCCGTGGCAAAAAGGTCCGCAGGCAAGAATCCTCACAGCAGGGTTTCATTTCTTACCTCTTATCCGTGTATCTCATGACCTGGAAATGCTTTCAGTCGTGACCATCCCGGAGGGTAAATATGGATTTGTAACTGCCGCAGATGGAAAGTCAATGCCTGATGGTCAATACATTGCCGACAAATGGGCCAGTGGTAAAGAAATGGTCAACGCTATGTTGTTTATGGGTGGCGACAATAAGGACAAATGGAAAGGCCCAGCAGGAACAAAGGGTCCGCAGCTAACAGTTCTAAAACCTGGAGTGCATCGTATCAATCGTTATATATTTACCATTACAGGGTTCGATGCCACAGATGTGCCCATTGGTCATGTTGCTGTAATCAAATCCAACGTTGGTAAAGAATATTTAGGAGATCCAATTTTACCAACAGGAGTCGAAAAAACAAATCTGTCTGTACCAATCGTTCCCGAAGGTCATCGTGGTGTTTGGGCAAAAGTTCTGACTCCAAACAGATATTATCTGAATAAAAAGGCATACGATATTACCATCATTCCAACACAGGTTCAAACCTGGAAATACATTGGCGGATACACTCGTCGATATATCGATCTGGTTCTATCAGATAATGGTAAGATTGAACAGTCGGTTAGATCAGAAGAAGTTCCACGAATAGAAGGGACAGCTGATATAGCTGTTCTCCTGAGAGTTGAAAACTGGGATGTATGGCAAGATGCCAGGATTCAAGTTCAGGTTACACCAGAGAACGCACCATTTGTTGTTGCCGCTGCTGGTGGTCTGTCCGCTATCGAAGATAAAATCATCACTCCAACCTTTAGAAGTGTTCTTCGTAATGAAGTCGCTAAAAATGTTCCGGACACCAAAGAGGTATGGAATGCTGAGACAAAGCAGATGGATATAGTGGATTATATGCGTCCACGAAAAGTGTTGGATCTTCTCTATAAACGGGAGAGTACTGAATCTTCCGTTGAAGCCAAAATGATTCCAGAGGGCGCCAAAGTTGGTCTGACAGTTATGGAAGTCCGTTTTGGTGATCCCCTTGTTCCGCCCGAGCTGCTACTGCCTGGTAAGAGAAAACAACTTGCCGAGTCCTTGATCTCAACATATGGTCAGGAACGATTAGCTCAGGAAGAGCGGGTCAAAATGGAAAAGAAACGGGCCGAAGCCAATCAGCAGGAGCGTTTGATGAAATCCGAGATTGGTATCACTGTTGCTGACAATAACGCAAACGCCAGGGAAAAAGAGGGATCTGGTGAGGAAAAATATATGAAGGCACTCGCAAGAGGGCAGAAAGCACAAGCCGATGTTCTAGGCAAAGCAGCCGCACTTGAACTAGCGGTAATCGAGAAAGTCCTTGCTGCCGCCGAACGAAATCCCGAATTGGTCAAATACCCCAACACCTTAGTCATCAATGGTGGCCAGGGAGGTATGGGATCTCTGGAAGGCGCCGCTGCCCTTTTGGGTAGAAATAATCTCACACAGGGGTTAATGAAAAAATCCGCGCCGGCAACGGAGTAGATCCATCATCAATGGGGACTCCTACGGGGGTCCCCAACCTTAAAAGGTGAACTATGTCGAAACCAAAGTTGCAAGTACAAGATTGTGTAGGATGTGGGTATTGTTGTACCAAAACTCCATGTGGTGCTGCGGTTCGACTATATCCTGGCGCAAGGATATGTCCTCAATTACAATGGGATGAAGATGCCAAACGGCACTTTTGTGGGTTAATGTTAATCTCAGGTCAACTTGGGGAACTATATAGGAAAGAGTTATATGCTGGAGAAGGATGCTGTTCGAGTCTTAGTGGATGGAGGCAGGATATTAAGGAACGAAGTGTAGCTGAAGTGAGCTATGACAATCCTCTTTCATTCGAGTTTCAGATTTTTTTAAAGTGTTATGCTTCTGAATTTATAAGTAGTGATTCAGTTTCATTAACCTTAGCGAAATTTAAACATGAGTTGATGGAAAGAAGCTATACTGAAAAGAACGCTGACTTCTTCGTGTCCCAAATTGTCCATACCATCGGTCAAAACAGGCATTCTTTTATTAAGGATTTTATGGGATGATAAACGTAACCAAAAAGGACCTTGAAGTACTACAGAAGGAACTATATGAAGGTCTAAAGTATGCCCCTCAAGAAGATTGGAAAAGAATTATTGGAGAAATAATTGAGGATAAATTCTTTGGACTAAAGTATGTGGCACATTTTGATGGTTCTGCTAAACCAAATCCAGGTGAAATGAAAATAGGAGGGCGTATAACAACCCCAAAACAAAATATTGTTTACGACTACTCCAAGGATTTAGGAAAGGGAACCAACAACGAGGCAGAGTATTTGTCTCTTATACACGCTGCTGAAAAGCTCGTGGACCTTGGTGCAACAAGCGCCAAAATATTTGGGGACTCACAGTTAGTTGTAAATCAAGTTAATGGTCTCTGGCGAACTAAAGATCCGAGAATGAAAATATTTCAGAGTCGGGTTGTCAATCTTCTCAATAAAATTCCACATTGGGAATTGACTCATGTTTACAGAGAGCAAAATATGGAGGCAGACGCACTTACAAGATAACCTTGGAACACTCAATTGAGATTTATTGCATGGTAAGGAGAAAACACTTACATGAACATCGAATTGTTAATCATTGACCCGCAGAAGGATTTCTGCACCGAGTTAGAAGAAGTTAATGGAGTTGAAATGAGAGGTGCCTTATTTGTACCAGGTGCCAATGAAGATATGATCAGAGTAGCTGAGATGATTGATCGTATCGGACCAAAAATCAACGACATTCATGCAACTCTTGACTCGCATCACTATGTCGATATTGCCCATCCTGTCTTCTGGATTAATTCCTTAGGGAATCATCCGGATCCGTTCACCATCATCGCCAACTCAGATGTCAAAAATGGTGTATGGAGAGCTACCAATCCTGCATTTCAAAACAAAACTGCTTATGCTGCTGCATTTCCAAACGAGACACCGCGTGATGGTGTTGAGGAATATACAGCATCACTGGAAGACAACGGCAGGTATCCATTATGTATTTGGCCGCCACATTGTCTCATCGCCAGCTGGGGATACAGCGTTCATGCAAGACTATACCAGAGTCTATTAAAATGGGAAGAAGACTTTGCGATCGTAGACTATGTAACAAAGGGATCCAATTTCTGGACTGAGCATTATTCGGCTGTCCAGGCAGACGTACCGGATCCACAAGACCCCACCACAATGCTCAACAATAATCTGATCAGTACTTTGGAAAAAGCTGATATAATTTTGCTTGCCGGTGAAGCTCGAAGTCACTGCCTGGCAAATACGGTCAGAGATATTGCTGACAACTTCGGGGACGAAAACATCAAAAAGATGATACTCTTGAAAGATGCAACAACTGATGTTGCCGATCCTCCAGGTACAACTATGTTTACAGATATGGGTGAGGCATTTGTAAAAGACCTGACCGCCAGAGGTATGCAAATTTCAACCACAACCGAATTTTTGAAATAAGGAGATTGTAACTATGCCAAGATTAATGGCGACTGATGATACCCAAAAGATTGCAATTCCAGGTCCAGGAAACTTTCAGTTTTCAGCAATTAAAATTGAAGACCTGGGGGCAACGGAATACACCTTGGTAACACAGGTGTTGGATATTTCGGGAAGTGTCTCCCCTTTCAAGAAGCAACTTCGTGACTGTGTGGTTTCACTTGTTAAAGCATGCCAAAAACATCCGAGAGCAGAGAATCTTCTGTTCCGCCTATTGCTTTTCAATGATATTCTGGAAGAGGTACATGGTTTCAAAAACCTCATGGATATCGATCCCGATAATGACTATGAAGAATTAAAACCCCAAGGCATGACTGCTTTGTTTGATGCAACTTATGATGCAGTCGGTGCCACAGTCGAATTTTCAAAACGGCTGGTTGCACAGGACTTCGATGTAAATGCCCTGGTTTGTATTACCACGGATGGCATGAACAATCGTGGAACCATGACTCCAACAGAGATCAAAAAGAAAGTTCAGGGAGCTCTGGCCAAAGAAGAGATTGAATCAATTCTAACTATTCTGGTCGCACTTCACGATCCTGCTCTTGATTGGCAAGCCGAAGTTAAAGATTCTTTGGATACATTTTACAAAGATGCCGATCTTTCTCAGTTTGTTGATGTTGGAGATGCCACACCGGAGAACCTGGCGAAGCTGGCGAATTTTGTCAGCGAGAGTGTTTCGAGCCAAAGTAACGTCCTCGGTTCCGGAGCACCCAGTGCAACTTTAACGTTCTAATGTAACATTAAAGGGGCATATAACGGTTATATGCCCCTTTAATGTATTCATCTGTAATGTATAGTAGAATATTCAGTAACGACTGTACTGTACATTATGCTGTACAGTAACCCGTTTTTCACTGTTAATGTATCATATATTGATCATTAAAAAGGAGAAAAAAATGTAAAAATGAGTTATTATTACGTTTATAAAATTACCGATATGAAAAGAAAAAAGTATTATATCGGTTCAAGAACCTCAGAAATACCACCCGATCAAGATCTGGGTCATATTTATTTTAGTTCTTCTACAAATAAAAATTTTATAGAAGAACAAAGAACAACACCAAACCAATTTACATATGAAGTTATTGAAACATTTCCTACTCTACGACAAGCATTAGATTATGAAACAGATTTAATACAACAAACAAATGCTTTAAACGATGAGAATTATTATAATGGTCGCACCAAATTAAAATTTGTTTCTGTTAATTCAAGAGCGACAAAATCTACAGTATTATATTTGGGTGAATTAATTAGACTTGCAAGAAAAGAAAGAGGATTTTCACAGCAAGAATTGGCTGATAGATTAGGTACAAGTCGAATGAAAATTAATAGAATTGAAGCGGGAAATCCTAAAGTTTCAATCGGTAGTGTATTTGAAGCATGTTTTGTTTTAGGAATTCCATTGATGGGCGGCGATGAAAAACACATTCATAATTTATCAATGCTGTTGTCATATATGAATAAATTAATACCAGACAATATCCCGAGTAAAAATATTCTTTTTGATGATTTTTAATCATATAGGAATCAAAACTAAAAAAGGAGATAAAAGTGACACAAGCAAAATACGTGGCGAAGTCATTAGTGACTTTGCTTGACAGTCCGATGGTCAAAGATGCACTTGACCGAACATCAGAAATCCGGGACACCGCCAGAGCAGCGGAGGCATTCTGGAATTATGATCTTATGAGCCGGAAACCAAGTCCTGCTTATAATGACTATGGAGTTTTCACAGGTACCAATCTTGATCTGGCATGCTTCCTGTATGCACTGGTTGGTCGAGAAGCCGTAATCAACATCCCCCGTTACAAGGCGGGGACGAAGACCACTCTTCGTGAGGACCAAAAACTCACGTCGAAGGAAAACCGCCATGGTAGACTTATTGGAGTTTTGGGCAATCAGAACTTCTTTAAGTTTAATATCCGAATTATCGACGAGAATGTTGTGGGAGAAAATACCGTCGGTGATTACCGGACATTCTCCCTCACTGGTCATGATGGCAACTGGTATGATGGATGGGATCGAATTGAATTTGTTCCCACCCTCAATGAAAACAAATTCATCACAGAGAATAAACTGTGGACCGGTAATGCCATCTACTTTGAGAACTTTATTCACCCAAATCGGTGGACCAGTTTCTTCGGGCATCACTATGTGATTTCCAAGCTGGTCATCGAACGCCTTGCAGAGGAAGTCAAATTCCTCAACTCCCAAATTAAGGAGATGCTGGTGGCCGGAATAG
>Ga0114922_10003782_pt1 | contig 14090 bp, 16 predicted proteins | sample AartaG_FD_100975 | JGI IMG/M metagenome (GOLD analysis project Ga0114922, IMG submission 100975) | Deep subsurface microbial communities from Aarhus Bay to uncover new lineages of life (NeLLi) - Aarhus_00045 metaG | ecosystem: Environmental > Aquatic > Marine > Oceanic > Sediment | place...
CAGGCTCAAACCCCCGCCGGCCTGCAGGATCAGCACCCTGTTCGCCCTTTCCGTGGCACGCAGCTGGTAGCCGGAGTAGCAGTGAAGGAAACGGCTGAAGGCCGCCGAACGATCATCCTCCAGATCGTAGAGCACGAACAGAGCGTCTGCATCCTGAAGAAGAAAGGTCGCCGGGGGAAGAGTGCCCGGGTACTTGAGGCTCAGCCCCGGGGCGAAGCGGATGTAGGGGCTCTCCAGCCTGTCCAGGCGCCCCCGGATCGTATTGCTCCGGGACACGAGCGAGGTTTCGGGAAACTGCAGCACCTGGGGCAGCAGTTTGTACGCAGAGGGCTGAATCTCCAGAAGCGCTCCCCCCTTGTAGAGCAGCGGGGCGCCTGTGAGCAGGAAGAGCAGGCCCGCGGTTGCCAGGATCCACCGGGAGTTTCGGGAACCGCCGGAGCGGGATTTCGCCTTCGGACGGCGGGGGGCCACGACCTGGAGGAAGGGGATAAGAAGCAACAGCAGGGCACAGCAAAATACGATACGGCCCTCCCCCAACAGAGGTAGCAGGCCGGCGGGTAGCAGGGCACCCACCGCGGAGCCGAGCATGCTGGTGAAGTAGATCCACCCGCTGCGGACCGATAGACCGGCAAAGGCCAGGGAGATCACGCCGCCGGCGCAGAAGAAGGGCACCAGCAGGATCAGAAAAGTGAGGAAGAGGTACAGGCCCTGCAACCAATCCAGGGGCATGCGGAAATAGTCCAGGGGGATGTTCTTTACCAGGACAAAGGATCCGCTGATGGTCAGCGAACAGAGCACAGGCAGCAGGGCGAATTCCGGCGCCTGCAGCATGGTTGCCGACCAACCCGCACGGCGTCTCTCCACCAGGCTCAGCGCGGTGCCGCTGGCGCCGAAACCGAACAGCACGATGCTGATGACCATGAAGGAGAGGTGGTTCCACTGGGAGAAGGAAAAGAAACGGGTGAGCAGTACCTCGTAACAGAGGGAGGTCAGGGAAACTAAGAATACCGCCGGGAGTATCATGCAGATCGCGGTGGCATCGGTGCCATCCCTAGTACTTCTCCAGGGCCTTCCCGGTCATCGGCACAAAGAGCACACCCGTGACCTGCCGCAGCCGATAGTCCTCCCCCACTTTGGTGACAACCACCAGATTCTGGAAGCTGAAGGGATGTCCCAGGGGAAGCACGATCTTGCCCCCGTCGGCGAGCTGGTCGAGAAGGGGAGGCGGAACATGGTCCACCGAGGCGGTGATCATGATTCCATCGAAGGGCGCCTGCTCCTGCCAGCCGAAGTAGCCGTCCCCGTGGCGGGTACGCACGTTGCGGTAGCCCAGCTGTTCCAGCCTCTCGGTGGCCTGGCGATGCAGGATCTCCTTGATCTCGATGGAGAATACCTCTTCGACCAGAGCGGAGAGCACGGCGGCCTGATATCCGGATCCGGTCCCGATCTCCAGGATCCTCTGTTGCGGTTCCAGCTCGAGCAGCTCGGTCATGAGGGCCACCACGTAGGGCTGGGAGATTGTCTGTCCCGCGTCGATGGGCAGGGGGGAATCCACGTAGGCCCGTTCCTGCAAGCCTTGAGGTACGAACAGATGACGGGGAACGCGGCGCATCGCCTCCAGGACATCCCTGTCCTTGATCCCTCTGGCCGCGATTTGGCGGCGTACCATCTCGAAGCGCCGTTGCCGCATCTCTTCCGGTTCGTCCCAGGAGGCGGCTCTGGGGGCCGAGAGGAGGAAAAACAGCATAACCGCCAGGAGAAGGACAACGGTGAGCGCAGAACTGAGAATGATAACCCGTACCTTGCGTTTCATCTCTCGCTCCTGCCCTCAAGTATAACCCAATTCACGGCCTTATTGAAACATTGGCAAAAACGCCACTACCGGGTAGAATGAGAGCTTCTCCGAAAGAGAGAAAGAACGAGCAACACCACGATCGAAAAGGGCTAAAGTGGCCGTAACAGTAGAGACAGTTGGATCCCGAAAAGCCCTGCGAGAGTTCATCTACCTGCCCCGGACCCTCTACGGTGAGGATCCCCTCTGGTCGCCCCCGATCTGGATGGAGGAACGCCAGACCTTCACTACGAAAAATCCTCTGTTGGCGCATTCGGACTACGCCCTGTTCCTGGCCCGGGTTGACGGTGAGGCGGCGGGTCGGATTTTGGCCTACGTCGATCACAACTTCAACAACCACTATCAATCGAAAATCGGGATGTTCGGATCCTTCGAATCGATCCGCAGATCCGAGGTTGCCTCGGCTCTGATCCGCGAAACCGAAGGATGGCTCAGCGCCCAAGGCATGGACACAATTCGCGGACCGATCAATCCGGTGGAGGAGTGCTGGGGATCCCTGTACCGGGGCTTCGACAGGCCGGCCACCTTCATGATGCCCTACAATCCCTCCTACTACAACGATTTCCTGGAAGACCTGGGCTACGAAAAGGTAAAGGACCTGCTGGCCTTCGAGGGAGATGCCCGCAAGGGCTATCGGATACCCGAACGGTTCCTTCATTTCCGGGAAAAGATGCTGACCCGGCGTCCCGACATACACATCCGCCCGATCGATATGAAAAACCTGTTCCGGGATGCCGAGGCGATCTGGAACATCTCCAATGAGGCGATCCGCAACAACTGGGGCTGGGCGCCGTACGGGTTGGAACAGCTGCAGGCAACCATCAAGCGGCTAAAACCGATCGCCGATCCGGATGCCATCTGGATCGTGGAGGATGGGACCGAGCCGGTGGGATTCTGTCTGGGATTTCCCGACATCAACATCATACTGAGAAAGATCCGGGGCAGACTCTTTCCGTTTGGTTTTTTGACCCTGCTGCGTATGCGCAGGCACCTTCGAGACTTCCGGCTCTTCGGCCTGGCCGTGCTTCCGGATTATCACGGCTTCGGTCTGGATGTGCTGCTGTACATCAGTCTGTACGAAGCCCTGGCCCCCCGGGGAGTACGAATGGAGGCGAGTTATGTCCTGGAGGATAATCCGGCTATGATAAACGCCCTGAAGAAGCTGGGACTGGTACAAACAAAAACATACCGGGTCTATGAGAAGGCCCTGGCTTGCCCGGAGAGCCGGGTATAAACCGATCCCCCTGCCGGCGGTCGGGGGCGCACCCGTAAATCGAGGAGAGGAACAAGGCCATGATTATCACAGGTATCGCTGATGAGGGTTCCCCGGAGCTGAAAGATCAGATCCGCATTCATCGGACGCTGGGGTGGAATACCCTGGAGCTGCGTTTGATCGGCAAGAGGAATGTCTGTGCCATCGACGATTCCGCCTTCGACCGAGTCTACAGCACGCTGCAGGAGGAGCAGATGGAGGTGATCTGCTTCGCCTCCTCCATCGCCAACTGGGCCCGGCCCATCACCTCGGACTTCCAGGCGGATGTGGAGGAGCTCAAGAGGACCATGCCCCGGATGCGGCGCCTGGGTGCCCGCTTCATCCGGGTCATGTCCTATCCCAACGACGGCCTGAAGGAGGCGGATTGGCGAAAGGAGGCGATCCGCCGCATGAAGGAGCTGGCCCGTATAGCCGCGGACGGGGACGTGATAATGGTGCACGAGAACTGCTCAGGCTGGGGCGGCATGAGCCCGGAAAACCAGAAGATCCTGCTGGAGGAGGTTCACTCCCCCAACCTGCAGATCGTCTTCGATACGGGCAACCCGGTGGGCGAAGGGCATCCGCCGGAGGAAACCTGGGATTTCTATCAAACGGCCCTTCCCTTCATCAAGCACGTTCACATCAAGGACTGTGCCAAAACCGCAAAGGGGGAGATCGAGTACACCTACCCGGGGGAGGGCCAGAGCATGGTGCGCCGTATTCTGGGGTCCCTCCTGGATCTGGGATACGACGGAGCCTTCTCCATAGAGCCCCATATCACCGCCCAGATCCATCTGGGCACCTCCTCCAGCGGCAAAGAGGCGGAGGAGATCTACCTGGAGTACGGTCGCCGCGTGAATGCCGTGCTGGCGGAGCTTGCCGAGTCAGCGGAGTAGCGTGATTGTACGGGCAGGCAGACTTTACAATAAGCACGTTTATGACTAAAATATTGGTCGACCATAAAGGAGATCAATAATGAAGACACTCTCTCTTTCAGAGGTTAAGATGAAACTAAGCGAGCTTGTAGAGAAGGTACATTCCACAGACGAGGAGATCATCATCACCAAGAACGGTCGACCTGCGGCGGTTTTAGTAAGTCCCGATGAGTATGAGAGCTGGAAAGAGACCTCCGAGATACTATCGGAGGCCGATCTAACGAAGGAGATTAAAAACGGTCTTAGGGCTCTGAAAAGAGGGAGCCGGCTCTACACGCTCGAAGAGTTGCTCTAAATTGCAGTACAAACTTCGCCTTGCCGATGATTTGGTTGATTTCATCAGAGGCACTCACCCCGAGCTCAAGAGGAAGATCAAATCCGCTCTGAAATATATCCTGTCAGATCCGTACTCCGGAAAATCCCTGCGAGAGGAGCTTCAGGGCCTATCGAGCTACCGGGTCGGGCGATTCAGGATTATCTATCGAATCGCAGAGAATCATATAATCGAGATAGTAGCCATCGGACCGCGGCGGATCATCTATGAGCTTACCTACAGAATCGTGAGTAGAGAGGGTAAAAAGTAGCTACTCCCCGTTCAGGGAGAATCCCCGGGCCAGACAGCGCTTGTTGATCTCATTGAGGTTGCGGTGCCGGGCGGAAACGGCCCGTTCCAGAGTCGCCTGAATCGAGTCCAGGGAGGCCACCTCCGGTTTGATCTTGGCCAGCAGACCGAGCATGATCATGTTGGCCGAACGGGAACTGCCCTCCTGCTCGGCCAGCTGGTTGGCCGCTACGGGGATACAGCGCAGATCCTTGCGGGAGGGCTCGATATCGATCAGCGAGCTGTTGTACAGCAGGGTTCCCCCCTTTATCAGCCTGGGCTCGAACTTGATCAGGGAGGGCTTGTTCATCACCACGCACACGGCGGGGTGGGGAACCATGGGTGAGGCGATCTCCTCATCACTCACCACCACCGAACAGTTAGCGGTGCCCCCGCGCATTTCCGCACCGTAGGAGGGGATGTGGGTGACTCTCTTCCCCTCCTTCATAGCCGCCAGGCAGATGATCGTACCGGAGAGGATGATACCCTGACCGCCGAAACCGGCAAAGATGATCTCTTCCCTCATGGTGCCCTCCCCCTACCGGTCCCGGAAGTTGCCAAGGGGATAGTAGGAAACCATCTCATTGGCGACCCAGTCCGCCGCCGCCTGGGAGCTCATCCCCCAGTTGGTCGGGCACATGGACAGGTATTCGACAAAGGAATAACCCCGGCCCTTCACCTGATTCTCGATCGCCTTCCTGGTAGCCCGTTTGGCCTTGAGAATGTGGGGTACGTCGTGGACCGAACAGCGCTCGATGAATACGGGCGCTTCCAGCGTGTTGATCAGCTCGCAGGCCCGAATCGGCATACCCGCATCGGCGGGATTGCGGCCGTAGGGGGGGGTCTTGGTTTTCTGCCCCACCAGAGAGGTCGGAGCCATCTGTCCGCCGGTCATACCGTAGATAGCGTTGTTTACGAACAGAATCGTGATGTTCTCACCGCGGTTGGCCGCGTGGACGGTTTCCGCAGTGCCGATGGCCAGCAGATCACCGTCACCCTGGTAGGAAATCACCAGGCGGTCGGGCAGGACCCGCTTCACTCCGGTAGCCACGGCGGGTGCCCGGCCATGGGCCGCTTCCAGTCCGTCGGCATTTATGTAGTCGTAAATCAGAACCGAGCATCCCACCGGCGCGATCACGATCGTCTTCTCCCGCATGCCCAGCTCGTCTATCACCTGGGCCATGAGCCGGTGGATGATTCCGTGCCCGCAGCCGGGACAGTAGTGGGTGGGAGTATCGACAAGCGTTTCAGGCCGGGAGAACACCCGTTTGGCCTCAAGCGTTTCACTTCTCATGATTCTTTCTCTATCCTCTTGATGATCTCTTCCGCCTCGACAAGCATCGCTCCCATTCGACCGTAGAACTCGATCCTGACCTTGTCCCCGAGTGCCAGTCGCACGTCCTCCAGCATCTGGCCTGAGTTCATCTCCACGACCAGCACCTTCTTCATTCGCCCCGCTCTCTGCAGCAGCTCCTGATAGGGAAAGGGCCAGAGGGTGATCGGGCGGAACAGGCCGACCTTGGAGCCTGCGGCTCGCAGCTGGTTGACCGCCGCCTTGCACACCCGGGCGGCCAGCCCGAAGGCGACCAGCAGCACCTCGGCATCCTGGCACTGATAGCATTCGAAGCGAATCTCCTGTGTCTCGATTTCCCGATACTTCTCCTGGAGCCGGAGATTGATCTGCTCCACCCCGTTCTCGGGTTTGAGCCGCAGGGAGGCGATTATGCGGGGATCTCTGCCGGCCGCTCCGTCCAGGATCCAGGCGGATTTGTCATAAACCTTCTTCGACGGCTCCGGCAACAGGAGGGATTCGGACATCTGCCCCAGATACCCGTCCCCCAGGATCATGGTCACGATCCGGTACCTGTCGGAGAGATCAAAGGCATCCACGGTCAGATCGGCCAGCTCCTGAGCCGAGGCCGGGGCGAGCACGATCATGTGATAATCCCCGTGGCCGCCGCCCTTGGTGGCCTGGAAGTAGTCTCCCTGAGCTCCCGCTATATTGCCCAGTCCCGGCCCGCCACGCATCATATTCACCACAACGGCGGGCAGCTCCGTACCGGCCATATAGGAGAGGCCCTCCTGTTTGAGGCTGATTCCCGGTGAGCTGGAGGAGGTCATGGCTCTGCCCCCGGCCGCAGCTGCGCCCAGGACCATGCTAATGGAAGCGATCTCACTCTCCGCCTGGAGAAAGGTCCCGCTGACCTCCGGCATACGCCTGGCCATGTAGGCGGCGATTTCGTTCTGGGGAGTTATGGGGTAGGCGAAGTAGTGCCGGCAGCCGGCTATGATCGCCGCCTCCGCTATCGCCTCGTTGCCGCGCATCAAAACGGGTTCTGCCACGGTAGGTTCCCTCAACTGGCCTTGGCGAAACGCCAAATTTCAATAGCCGTTTCCGGACAGATGATGGCGCAGAACATACAGGCCGTGCAGCGCTCGGGACTGACACAAACCGCGTAGTGATGGCCCTGCTTGTTAAAAGTTTCCGCTAATTCAAGAATATCTTCGGGACAGGCCTTCACGCACAGGCCGCAGCCCTTGCAGCGTTCCGAATTGATATCCGGTTTCCCTCTGGCCAATACTTCACCCCCTGCTCCGTAAAAATTCGAGTAAATTTTGGTATTTGATAAGATGGACAGGAAAACAACCGGGAAGGTTGCAGAAATCGTGGCACTTACAGCTCCACGCGCCGGGCTCGTTCCTTGAGGGAGCGGCTGAAGGAGATCCTGGGGACCGCCTCCTCCGGCCTGGCTGCAACCGTGATCTCCTTGCCCGTGGCCGGATTGACGACCACCCGGGCCTTGCGGGGGCCGCGTTTTTTCAAGAACAGTCGGCCTATCTTTCCCAGGGGCACCCGCTCTCCCAGGAGCATTCCGGATTCGATCATGGTCAGGTAGTCGGTGGTGATCTGGCGGGCCTGTCTCTGGGTCAATCCGTTTTTCCGAGCCAGGTAGGCAACAATCGCCTGGCTGGTAAATTGATCAGGCAGATCCTCCCCCGCGGAGGCAACGGTCCTGTTGATCTTGACGAAACCATTTGTCAGAAAGATCGTGGCCTCCCGGATACGTTTGTCCTGCTCCTCCGCGCTCACATCCGCCGGACAAACAGCGATCTTGAGCAGGCTGGAGGTGCTCTTCACCTTTCCGCTGGAAAACGTTGCCTCCCCGTCTACACGCAGGCTAGCGGCCAATTCGCTGCCTTCGCTGATCACCAGATCGGGAACATCGGCACGCAGGGAGATGCTGGCGTACTCCACCCGTCTGCCTGCGCCGCCAAGGGTGCCCAGGCTGAGCAGGGATCCGGAGTAGGACAGCAGCAACGCTCCCCGGGGATCGTCCTTGGCAAAAGACTCGACCTCCTCCATATCCAGGGCGCGGATTTGACCTTCGAACAGCCGCTTCTTCTCCAGCCAGACCGCGGCCATCTGCCGGAAGGACTCCTCGGTGTCGGGCAAACCGGAGCTGCGGGTTATCTTTTTCAAATGCGCACGAACCGTGTCCGAAAGCTCTCGAATCTCATCACTCATCGGAAACCTCCTCTTGCTCCTCGATCCCCTGCTCCTCCAGCCAGGCCTTGGCGTTCGGCCAGCGAAAGCGCAACTGCGTCTTCCCGGCGATTATCAGATACCCATCCTTGAGGTTCTTCTGGATGTACTCCTTCTCCTTGACCCGGGTCTTGTTCAGGCTGCCCAGATCCATCATGGTGAAGTGGTCGCCCCGGAAAACGATCTGGCAGTGCTTGCGGGAAACGTAGGGATCGGCAAGGTGGAGATCGCACTGGGGATCCCGTCCGATGGTTACGGTCTTTGCGCTGATGGAAAAGATCTCCCCTTGCCTATCTCCGTTGAGGATTTCCAGGAAAACCTCCGGCGGAAAACTGTTCTGCTCCATGGCTGCCCCTCCTGATGTCAGTTTACTCCATTCCCTGGAATAAAAAAAGGAGGAATTCGCTGTGCTTTCCCCCCGGGTGAGTTATACTATTAGCAACACTGTAAAGCGTACGAGGAGGAACCCATGGGCGAGTACCTGGATCAAATTCCCGCTGAAGTGCAGGATCATATCCGTCAGATCACCAAGTCTTCGGGCCTGCCGGACAACGAAGAATCCGTGGAGATGATTGCCAAGGGCTGGTTGGAGAAGAAGGAGTTGTTCGAAAACCAGTTGGTGGAGATGAACATGGCCGAGGTAGAAGAGCTGGATCAGGAGGATGAACAGGGCTGTCTGGCCATGACCTACTCCGGATCCCTGCTCAACATCGGACCGATCATAGAGGGAGGACGAACGGTCCAGTACGCCAGCATAGGGCTGCGCCAGGACGTGCCGGAGACGGCCAGCAAGGACGACTCGCAGCTTTCCAGCGACGTACAGGCTGGAGAGCCGGTGCGCTTCTCTCCCGGTCCCATCCAGAGTTCCTCACCGATCTTCAAAATCGCCGTCACAACCGGTGATCTGGATCCTGAAGAGCAGGAGGAGCAGATAACTAAGGCGACCATGATCCTTGCTGAAGGGTTCGTCGAGGTGAACAAAGACCTGGATTTGGAGTAGACTCAAACTGATACTCGACGATCTGAGACGGATCTACAGCCGCAGCGATCCTCCCGAGCCCGCGGAGCTTCTGGAACAGACCCTGGCGACCATAGAAGTCCTGAACAACGAACCGGAGGAGATTCGCCCCCGCGACAGGGCGGGGCGCCCAGGGGGCCTGCTGTACCTGCACCAGGACATCCCCACCGTGGTGGTGCCGGATCTGCACGCCCGTATGGAGCTGGTCCTGGCCGTGTTAGCGGACAAGGATGATCAGGATGTGCCGGCTGCGGATCGATTGGCCTCCGGGCAGCTGCAGATCCTCTTCCTGGGTGACGGTTTTCACGCCGAAGGGCGAGCCGTTGCCCGCTGGCAGGTGGCCTTGGAGGAGTTCAAGGGAGGATACCGGAAGCACAGTCATATGGACGCGGAGATGAGGGAGAGCCTGGGAGTGATGCAGATGGTGATGGCCCTAAAGCAGCACTTCCCGAATCACCTCCACTTCCTCAAGGGCAATCACGAAAATATCACCAATGAGCAGGGGGAAGGCAACTACCCGTTTCTCAAATTCGCCAACGAGGGTCTGATGGTGCGCATCTACATGGAACATTTCTACGGGGAAGAGATCCTCAGGGCCTATGCCGAGTTTGAGAAGAGCTTTCCCCTCCTGGCCGTTGGGGGTAACTTCCTGGCCTCCCATGCCGAGCCGGCCTGGTTCATACCGAAGCAGGAGGTCATCGAGTACCGCCGCATGCCCCAGGTGGTGTATGGTTTGACCTGGACCGACAACGAAGAGGCGGACCCCGGGAGCGTTCAGCAGATGCTGGAGCACTACCTGGGGGAGGAGGCGGCAGCCACCGCCTTCCACTTCGGGGGGCATCGCCCGGTACGGGGCAGCTACAACCTCCGCTCCGATGGGCGCTACGTGCAGATCCACGACCCGGATCGCTACGTGGTGGCCCTGCTGCCGGCAGGACAGCAGATCGATCTGGATCGGGATATCCGGGAGCTGATCGATGAGTAAAAAACCAGTCAGGCCGGCCCAGCCGGCCAGCTCAACCCGCAAAGTCGGCAAGTATACAATCGTTTCGAAGATCGCCCAGGGGGGAATGGGTGCGGTCTACAAGGCCAAGCACCCGACCCTCAAGCGCTTCGTCCTGCTCAAGAAACTCACCCTGCGGGGTGGCCCGCAGTTCATCGAACGATTCCGGCGGGAAGCCCGCATCATGATGGATTTCAAGCACGATCACATCGTGCAGGTCTACGACCACTTCAAGGAGGGCTCTTCCTACTACATCGCCGAGGAGTTCGTGGACGGCGTGTCCCTGGAGCAGCTGATCAAGCGGGAGCGCTACCTCTCCAACGAAGCGGCGGCCCTGATCTTCTACGAGGTGTGCAAGGGACTGCTGCACGCCCACGAAAAAGGGGTGATCCATAGGGACATGAAGCCGGGAAACATCCTCATCTCCAATCAGGGGGAGGTCAAGCTGGTCGATTTCGGTATCGCCACCTCCCTGGAGCACAGTGAAGATGGCCTGACCCGGGACGGGATGACCCTGGGTACGCCCTCCTACATCCCGCCGGAGCAGATCGAAAATGCCAAGAGCGTGGACCGCAGGGCGGACATCTACTCCCTGGGGGTGGTGTTATACGAGATGCTTACCGGCAAGACTCCCTTTCCCGGAAGCTTCACCGCGGAAACCATCGCTCTGATCCACAAGGGGCGGTACACGTCTCCCAGGCGCATCAATCCCAAGGTGGCCCCTGCTCTGTCCAAGATCATCGCCAAGTCGATGAAACCCAACCGCCGGCGCCGCTACCAGGACCTGCGGCAGATCATCCGCCGCCTGGAGCGGAGGATCAAGCGCCGGGATCCCGCTACGATCAGGAGGGCACTCAAACGGGTGATCCAGGGCCGGGAGATCGGGAATATCTACAGGCCCAAACGCGGATGGGTGTTCTGGCTGTTCATCGGGCTGTTTCTCTCCGCAGCGCTGGCAGCGGGCGGGTACTACGTTTATCTGAAAGGATATCACTACGAGATCCTTCAGGCGGACCGCTACGGGGCGTTCATCCTTTCCGCGCGGGTGCCCGCCTCCTACAAGGAACCGAAGGATATCTATATCGCCTCTGTGCTGTACCGGGAAAGCGAAGGGGAGCTGATCCGCCTGGAGGATGCCTCCATGCGCTTCCGGGCCAAACCGAGCGCTGAGGGGACGGCCGGAACAGAGGAGAGCTACGTTCTGGAATCGGAGCGTCTGTATCTGGAGACGGGCCGCTACCGGCTCAAGGTGAACCTGGAGGGGCAGCTGCACTGGGAATCCTTCTTCCTCGGATCCCGCAGGCTGCAGAAGCAGCACCTGGACACCTCGGCGGGCCGGCGCCTGGAGATTCAGCTGGAGCAGACCCCGCCCCTGCCTCTGGAGGTTCGCTACAGCGCAACCGACATTAGCAGCGGAGAAGATCTGACAGATACTACGGGATATTTCGTTTTCCTCGACAATCGCTGGGTCCGCTGGAATCGAAGGGCAGCGGCAGCTATGAGAACCGGAAGGAGCTACCGGTTCAGAGTTGACCATGCCGGCTACTACCCCCAGACCTTCAACCTGCTGATCAAACCGTATCAGCCGCTCCTGCAGCTGGACGCTCAGCTGATTCCCTACCCCGGCAATCTGGCGATCGACAGCGACGCTGCCGGATTGAAGGTCCTACTGGATGATTCCCCCTTCTACCTGAGCGGCGGTACCGAGCGGGCCTACGGCGCCCTGCAACCACTGACAGTGGGGAGCCGGGAGCTGGTTCTCGATCCGGGAGAGTACCTGCTGACCGTAAAGAAGGATGAACAGCTCGCCCGCAGCATCAAGGTAACTGTAGTTTCCGAGCGAACGGCCCGGGTGACCGTGCATTATGACAAAACCGAGAAGGCCCTAGAGGTGACCGGCGAATAAATTGGGGAGGTGCCTATGAGCACTGGACTGCGCAGAGTAATCTTGCTGTGTCTTGGAATACTGGGCGGAGTGGCGGCCTGGCCGCTGACCGAGCTGATCGTGGGGGCCCAAGGGAGCTTCCCCTCGTATCTGCTGTTCGTGGCTGTCCTGGGCGCGGCGGTGGGACTGCTGATGGGCGCTTTCTTCGGATCCGCGGCGGGGATCTTCGCCCGGGTCGGATCCAGGATCGTTACCGGGATGATCGTTGGGGCCATCGTCGGCCTGATCGGTGGCCTCATCGGTCTTCTGATCGGACAGGCAGCGCTGTTTCTGATCGGCGGGCTTTTCTTGAACGCCTACCGCAGCTTCCAGACTGTTGGGTTGCCCATTGCCCGGGCCATCGGCTGGGCCTTTCTGGGGATCTTCGTTGGGGCGGCCGAAGGATTCCGTGCGGCTTCCGGAAAAAAGATCGGCATCGGTATAGTCGGCGGGTTGATCGGAGGCCTGATCGGCGGAGCCGCTTTGGAGTACTCCCGCCTGTACCTGCCAGCCTCCCTCCCCTCCCGCCTGATAGGACTTGTCGTCCTGGGACTGGCCATCGCCCTGTTCTACGGGATCATCGAACGCAGGATGGCCTTCGGGACCCTGCGGGTGTTGAACGGACGCCTCAAAGGCAAGGAGTTTGTCCTCAATGAGGGACGGATCCGCATCGGTCGGGCCAGGCGGAACCAGATCACCCTGGAACCCTATGAGAATCTGGCGGATCGGCAGGCTCAGATCCGTTTCCGCAAGGGGGAGGCCCTGCTGACCAACCTGGAGCCGAAATATCAGGTGCTGGTGAACGATCAGCCGGTCAAGGAGCACCGCCTCAAGTACGAGGACGTTCTGAAGATCGGCTCGGCCAAGCTGTTCTACAGCTACGAGTAGAGGAGGCGATCGCGATGAAATCGAGAATATCGACGGCGGCACTGACAACGGTGCTGACGGCCACAATGCTTCTAATCGGCGGCGTGGCCGCCTTCGGCTACAACGTGCGTCTGTCCCAGATCGATCCCTCCCGCCTGCTGCTCACGCAAAACGTGCGGCTGTACGTCAGTGTGACCGACGATCGCGGTGTGCCCGTGGAGGGGCTCAGGGGGGAGAGCTTCACGATCTTTGAATCCCCGGACGGAAAGGATTTCCAGAGGATCGAGGGTTTGAGCGAATTCAAGCCCGGCGCCGCCTCGGCGGAGGGGATCACCTTCCTGCTGCTCATCGACAACTCGGGCAGCATGTACGACACCCTGGCCGGGAGAGCCACCGAAGATGCCGGACGCATGCGCATCACCCATGCCAAGAACGCGGTGCGCACCTTCCTCGGCAGTATGACCCAACCAAGGGACACGGTGGGGCTGGTATCCTACAACACCTCCTACACGCTGCTGGCTTCTCCCTCCGATGACAAGGCTCAGGTCACGAGCTTTCTCGAGGGTATCGAGCGGCCGGACTCCGAGCAGGCCTATACCGAGCTGTACGCCGCCCTCACCCTGGCTGTAGAGGATTTTACCGGGATCGGCGGTCGCAAGGCCATCGTGATTCTCTCCGACGGGGAAAACTATCCCTATCGCGAGCACTCGGGCAATCCCCATCCGGAATTCGGAGAGAAGATCTACCGGTACACCGAGCCGATCCGGGCCTGTCAGGAGGCGGGTATCTCGGTGTACGCGGTAAACTTCGCCGCGGAGAAGGATCCCAACCTGGAAGCGATCGCCGTGGAGACCGGGGGCACGGTATTCGACGCCCGGGATCAGGAGGAGCTGGCCCGGGTCTATCGACGTATCCACCAGCAAGTGGCCGGAGAGTACCTGATCGGTTACCGGGCGACCATGGCTGCGGCGGAGAAGAAGTACGTCCGGGTGCAGGTGCAGGAAAACGGACAGTCCCGGGAGGCCACCCGCTTCTACTTCTCCAGCACCGTGTTCGGGCTTCCCCTGGACAAGCTAGTGCGCTGCTGGTGATCC
>Ga0114922_10003783_pt1 | contig 14090 bp, 5 predicted proteins | sample AartaG_FD_100975 | JGI IMG/M metagenome (GOLD analysis project Ga0114922, IMG submission 100975) | Deep subsurface microbial communities from Aarhus Bay to uncover new lineages of life (NeLLi) - Aarhus_00045 metaG | ecosystem: Environmental > Aquatic > Marine > Oceanic > Sediment | place: Aarhus...
AAAAATGGTTTTATGTTTGGGGGTGGGGCCGGGGGCCACGGGGGGGGGGGGGGGGGGGGGGGTGGTGGAGGAAAGGCCCGGGGGGGGGGGGGGGGGGGTAGTTGTAGCCGGTTGGGCAATTGGAACAGCAACCCGTTCACTTTCATGAGTGGCGTATTGATACCGGACCAGCCCAAGACATGCCAGGTCAGGATTAACAAGGGCAAACCGTGCGGTCAGCCGCTATACGACAGAGGTAAGTGCATCTGCCACTGTGAAGATCCCCGGCAAGGACCCTAAGCTCTTCCAGAGGGAGGGAGACGAACAGCTTAACCGTGATGACTTCCACTGCTTCACCCGCCTTACCTTCCCCAACAATTGTGATTTCATGGGAAGAGAGTTCAAGCAGAGCTGTCAACTTGAGGACATCAAGGTGCTGACCTATACTTGTTTGCAGAATATGATGGCCTTGGTCCTTGCGACAGCTTCTTCATGATGGCCTATCTTGCTCGGCGAGTCAAACTGAAAGTTGTCTCGGGCCTGCTCTTGAAGGTCTCCCGGAGGATATGCGGCATTCCCGACTTTTTGGGTTACTATGACCTCTCTGATGGCATCAGAGAACTTCTCAAACGTATTGACAAGGGTCTCTTGAGAGGAGCCTTATCGCACAGGAGGATGCTCCCATATCAATTCTCACTGTTCAACCCATAGATTATTTTGGGGAAAGTCCTCATCCCTTTTGGCTTGACAGACGTGGGCGACCATGGTATCTTAATGTGCGACCAGCAGCGCATTTACATCTTTGAAGGCACGAATGTCTTGACATAAATTTGTCACATCGAGTTCGTATCGAACCGGACGGTTCATTATTGCCCGACACCGCGCAGGGATCGGGGTGTTCCTGGGTAAGCACGGGCAGGAGGTAATCATGTTCAGAAGGGTAACGTATCTGGGTGCTGCATTATTGCTGGTGCTCGCTCTGGTGTTTGCAATCGGGCAGACCTCAGACGCCGACAAAAACACCGCCTCTGGGGACATCGCAGATCCGGGGGCAGTGTCCGGATCTGACACTCGCCAGACGGGCGACATCTCGCTGGATGAAGTCGAAGGGCTCTTGCAGCCCGGCCAGCTCATGGCCGGTGTGGGCATAAAGTTCACAATGCGTCTGAGCAACTACACCGGCAATAAGATAATTGGTTTCGAGAACGGTTTTCGGGTCTTCTCACCTGACGGCGCAACCTGGAGTCCTCTGATCGCAGATACGATCAGCCATGGCTGGCCAGACAGATTTGATATGCTCTTCTCCATTGTGTATTCCAGTGTCAATGGTAGCGGCGCCGATACTGTTGGGTTTAGCGGAATGACGTTTTTTGAAACAGGTCTGCCCAACGGATTTGACGAACAGGTTTGGTCCATTGAAACCCAGGTGTATGAATATGACAACGGAAAGATTTTATGTCTGGACTCATGCTGGTTACCACCGAGTGGCGCCTGGGGATGGGCTCTCGACAGTAAAGTGATTTTCTACCCCGGCTGGGATGGCCCGCACTGCTTTGAGATTGCCGGCGTTCCCAATTCGCCGCCGGAGATCACCAACTGCCCGCCTGAGGTGATAGGTGGTTGGTGCGAAACGATATATTATGACTTCGACGCCGATGATCCTGAAGCAGATGACTATTGGTTCGAGCATCTAAGCGGCCCCGGTACTATCAACCCGAGCACGGGTGAATGGACATTCCAACCGGGGCCATACGACATCGGATGGCATCCCCTTGAATTGCGCGCCTGCGATCAGTATGATTGTGGGCCATCCTGCTATACCGGCATAATCATAATCAACGAACCGCCATTTTTCATATCGGGCTGCGATACTATTATCACCGCACATAGCGGGCAAACTGTAGATCACTACGTCCAGGCCATCGACCCTGATCCGTGCGACATACTTGAGTACTCCGGCGATGTCCACCCGTTCCCGACTGGACCGTTTTCCATCGATCCTATGACAGGGCACTTCCATTTTGAGCCTGACGCTGTCGACCTGGATACGTTCCAGGTCGAGATATGGGCTGAGGATATAGCGAGCGAAATGGCGTTTTGCGAATTCAAAGTTGTTATCTTACCCTATCATGCGCCGACTCCGGGCTGGAGCAAGCACAACACGAGCGGCTACAAACCGGGCCGGGGCAGCCCGCTGGGCAGCACCTGGCATGAACTGTGGCCGGACTACTGTCACGACTGGGAACTGACCGGCTGGATAGACAACGATGACGGTACCCTGAGCTACTGTGATACAGTGGAGTTCACCGATGCCGGTGGTCGCAAGTCGTGGGAGCACGTTAAGAAGGTGTTGCCGACACTGACGGTTACCATATTCGAGGGTCCCACCATCTACCTGGATGGTCTTGACGCCAACCCGAATATCGATGACATCCATGATCCTGTCGGCACTTTCTGGCATGAAGTCTATCCCAACTACGGCAGGGTGTGGGAAATCATCTGGTGGGAGGAGTCCGAACCAAACGGCGTCCTGGACTTCTGTGACTATATCGGAATCGAGGAGGTCGGAGTTGGGGGCGAGGTCGTGCAAATGGAGGTCCACGTGGAAGCGTTCGAGACCGACATCGTCACGACTCCGATTCCTCCAGCCGTTGGTAAAACCAGTGACAACACCGACGGTTTCAAACCGAGTATGGGCAATCCCATAGGAACATACTGGCATGAACTCTACCGGAATTTCTGTCGGGGTTGGGAGTTTACCGGCTGGCATGACGAAGGCGACGGCATCCTGAGTGAAGGTGACATAATCCATGTCACGGACCAGGAAAGCGGCCAGACGACCTACGAAAGGGTTGATTGGGTGGGGAACACGCTTCTCCTTACGGACTACCTTATCCCGCAGTGCGATACGATGTATCTTGAGGCCATCACACCGCAGCCTGACACATCTTCCGAGGTTACTCAGCCGGCCGGTTCCATGTGGCAGGAGGTGCACCCAACCAACGGTGTAACACACCAGATTTTCTCGTGGAACGACACCGACGATAACGGCATACTGGATTTCTGTGATTATGCGTCAGTCCAGATATTGAGCGGTCCCGATTCGGGCTGCTTCTGGCACGCCCACGTCGAAGGGGTCAGGACTGATATCAGAACCTCTCCCGCAACACCACGCGGCAGAATAAGAGATCACCCGGAATACCCGCCGCCCGTGGATCCGATCGGCACCCCCTGGCATGAACTCTGGCCCAACTTCTGCACCGATTGGGAGCCGACCGGCTGGGAAGACAACGGTGATGGTATTCTCAGCTTCTGCGATGCGATTGAATTCACAAACACACAGACCGGCCGCAGCATCTGGGAGCATATTGAATGGGTGGGACCAACCCTCGGGCTCACCGATGACTATGTGCCCAACTCTGATACCGCCTACTTTGAACCGGTCAATCCAAAACCCGGCGACATGGACAACCCTGAGGGCACGATATGGCATGAGGTTCATCCCAACTACTGTATCCTGGTGAGGATCCATTCGTTCACCGACCATGGCAATCCCGGTCTTGATCCGGGCGATTTTATGATGGTGCATTTCATCAGTGGCCCGGACTCCTGCAGTCTCTTCCACGGCAGGGTAGCGACTGTCGGCACTGACATGACCACCCTTCCGCTACCGCCACCGACAGGCGACGGTGGCAACCGGTGGGATCGCAATGATCCTGACGAACCGTATAATCCCGGCGATCCAGATCCCATAGGCAGTGGGTGGACGGAGATGTACGAGGACTACGGCGCCAACTGGGAAATCGATCAGTGGTATGATGAGGGCAACGAATACCTTGGCTTTAACGACACGATCAGAATGCAAAACCTGGATATTCCCGATTCATCTATCTGGGCCCACGTCGAGAAGATCACCTCGGGATTCGCGGGCCTGCGATACGGCTTTGACACCGTGCAATTCGTCGAACTCTGGAATGAGGATGATGACGATGAATTCCCACCCGACCCCCCGCCCCCCCTCCCTGACTTGAAAGGCATCTGGATAGAAGTGCATCCCGACTATGCCACGCGCTGGTTCTGCGAATACTGGAATGACCGTAATAGCAGTGGCTACATCGATGCCACCGATTCGGTCCTGATGTCGCCTATAGACGGACCGGATTCGGGCTTGGTTACACGCTTTGCGGTTGCGAATAACCACGTGATCCTGTTCAAGGATTCCGTGCCCCCTGATTCGGCTCCCCAGCCACGGTACTGCGATTACTATAAACAGCAGTATATAGACTACGCCCCCCAGAGCGGCCCTGATTTCGACATGAAACAAGTTGGATGGGTCTGCCCCGACAATGTTAACTATCCGTCTATCTGGAACCACGACGGCCCGGCCTCGGTGGCCAATTGCCTGTGGTGGTTTGACTCCAAATTTGAACCCAGTCCGGTGAACCCGAACCCGTTCTATCCTCCGTTCAATCACGATGATGACTACCCGCTCGTGGAATCCTACAATCCCAGCTTCTGGGATGACCACGATACCAACAACGTTCAGCCGTTCATAACTGAACTCGGTATTCTCATGAACACCTGTAACTGGATCTATCACGGGACGCATATCGACAGCCTGGTCTCAGGCACGCGACAGTACATACTATCCAAGGGACTGTCCCACGCCTACGTTGACACGCTGGTCGAAGGCCCGACGCATCAATACATCACCGAACAGATCCATCAGAGCCAGGACGTTGTTCTCCTGCTCGGCTTCTATGAATACGTTAATGATGAACAGTTCCTTATCGGCGGCCATTACGTCATGGTCCCGGGGTATTGTACTTACAACCGTCGACTGTGCATTTCCGATCCGTGGTTTGACGCCCTGGAGGGAGAACCGCCCGCCGGTCAGGCTCATGATAGTACTCTGCATAACGACGCCAATAATATCAGCGGGCCGCATTCGCAGGTTCAGCACGATCCGTACTTCACCAGTCCCATCAGTCTCGTGAAGTACCCGCGGCCGAGCGAGATGATGGTCGCCTATCCAGTAGATTCGCTTGATATGGTCCAGTTCCAGAATCTGAACCTCTTCGGTGACAGAATCTACAGCGGCGGGCCGATCACGACTACTATCGAATACGCCTATGTCATCTGCCCCGACACGATGCCAGCCAGGTGGGACTTCCACTTCCGCGGCTATGATGCCTGCCCCGGCGGCACGCTGAGCGTCTGGGGAACCATCAACTGCAACACCGTCGGCGATCCCATCTACGAGCAATACGTTAAAACCTGCTCGACATACGCCGGACCGGTTCCTTCCTGGGCCAACGATGTCATTATGAGGTTCGCCTGGGATTACTCGTGTCACAACGTCAACAACCTGAAAATAGCCGCCCCGACTTATGTAGGCGGCGTGTGGCGACTCCTGCGGCTGAATCCCTGGATCAACGCCCATGTCAGGAGTGACATTGATCTGCCCACCATTGGCGATCCCACCGGTGTCGTACAACATGTGTACTACGTGGTAGATCTGCAGCAATGGCTGGCCGACCCCCGCCCGATGCTGGAGGAGTATGCTATTGTGGACGGTGAGTGTCCCGATCTGCCCGGCTACCTGATCGGCACCACGCCGATTGTCTTTGACTCCCTGGCGCCGCCGACCAGGGGGACGCCGTTCTCGACGACACCGTTTACCGGCACCCTCTATCGGGACGGCGAGGCATACATGTCGAAGGGCGGGCTGAGTTGCTGCATCCCGCCGATACGCGGCGATGTTGACTACAGCACCGGCATCATCGATATCGCCGACCTGGTCTACCTGGTCGACTTTATGTTCAACCAGGGCCCCGCACCGCCATGCTTCGAGGAAGGTGATGTGGACGGCAGTGACGCAGCACCGATCGATATAGCCGACCTGGTCTACCTGGTCGACTACATGTTCAACCAGGGCCCCGCACCGGCGCTGTGCCCGTAGGAGCGATGGCATGATTGCTGTCGGGTGTCTCTGCCCGACAGTACTGGACAGAATACGATTAAGCCGTCAGGTAGAGACGCCTGACGGCACAACAATCACAATCGTGCTGTCGGGCGTCCCTGCCCGACAGTACTGAACAGAATACGATTAAGCCGTCAGGCAGAGACGCCTGACGGCACAACAATCATAATCGTGCTGTCGGGTGTCCCTGCCCGACAGCGTCCTTGCCTGACGATTCCGCTTGTCGTAAATTGTGGCATGGGACGAAGAGGGCGACATTCTCTTGAGGAACAACAGGTGTTCTTCGTCACGACCAGCACAAAAAACCACCTTCCGCTATTTGATACCCCTGATAGACTATCCTCGCTTCTCTCAATACTAACTGGGGTAGTCGAAAAGCATCATGCCTCTGTTTATGGATACGTACTGATGTCCAACCACCTCCACCTACTAATCGGTTTGTCCGGCGGTGGACCCCAATTGTCAGCGTTCATGCGCGATATCAAGTCGCTTACCTGGAGAACGATGTTTCGTACAAGGAGGGGTATCTGGACTCCACGCTTTGATGACATTGCCATCTATACGGGAGAGCAATTTCGTGTGAAGCTGAATTACATCCACAACAACCCGGTCAAGGCTGGTCTTGCAGTGTCTCCGGAGGACTACCGCTTCTCATCGGCAGGAGCCTGGCTGGCGAGCCGGGGTGATGACTTGGTGACACTTGAGGCGCCATTGTAAATGTCCTTTTGTGTGCCTCGGGGGACCGTCAGGCAGAGACGCCTGACGGCACAACAATCATAATCGTGCTGTCGGGTGTCCCTGCCCGACAGCTCACCGCAGGGGGCAGGTCGGGCCTGGGCGGGGGCAAAGAGCGCTCAGAAATCCCGGCAGGCGACTTGCGCAGCCGGCCTCCGCACACTATCTTGAGAAGATACCGGGCGAGTATCCCGAAAGGTGAGTTGTGTGACAACAGCAGACGTACAGTGGGCAATCGGCATTCTGGTCGGCGTCGCCGGCCTTACTCTTGCGTTCTTTACATACCGGTTCACGAGGCGGCGGAAGCTCAAGGCGCTGTACGAAGTCATGCAGAAGACCTCGCGCTACCTTCAGCCCGAAGAAATCATGAGGATACGCGGGAACGTGAAGCACGGTTTCGACCGGTATTTCTATCCGCGAGATCAGGTAGCAGAGATACAAAAGCGGATCGCCAAAGACCAGAATGTACTGGTAGTAGGCAATCCGCTGGCCGGTAAGACACGGACTGTCTTTGAAGCCCTGCACAAAATACGCCCCTCCTGTGACGTAACCGTCGCAAAACCGCCTGATCTATCATCAGAGGATTTGCGTATTCCCTTTCGGTGGACGGAGTGGCGCAAGGGCATTCTGGTAGTAGATGATCTTCATCAGTTTATCGGAAAGCCCACCTTTGACCGAATGCTGGAGATGTTTATCGACAAGGGTTACACTATTGTCGCCACCTGTCGCGCCGGCCCTGAGTTGAAGAGGGCTACAGCAGCGATGGCACATCAATTCGCATCTCTCTTTGGAGACCCGGTAGAGATAGGCCAGGTTTCGGCCGACGAAGCCGCGGTCATTGCCAAAGATACCGAGCGTGAGCCGCCGGAGGGTTTTGACGGCAATATCGGGTCCATCTTTCTGAGACTGGAGACCATGCGACAGCACTACGCGGATTGTGGGAAAAAGGCACAAGCCATACTGCGCTCTTTGAAACGTCTCCATATGGCCGGTCTGTACAAAGAGAAGGACCTTTTCCCGGTGGAGTGGGTCAAGCGGGTTTGCGAGGAGCAGGAGGATCTGACATGCAAAAAGTACGAGTGGGGAGATATTGTCGGGAAGCTGGATGACGACGGTTTTCTCCGCAAGCGCAAGGATGTCCTGCAGGCGGAGGAGGTTTACCTGGAGAAGATTGTCTCGATTGACTCTACCTTGCTGGAGAACTTCCGGCAGATGCAGAACTGCTTTGACGGCGATCCAGAGGCGCTGTACAAGATTGCGGCTACAGCAAACGACGTTTGGTACACAGATGAGAATCAGGAAGAATATGTTCTGATCAAGCGGTTAGCCGTTGCTGTGGCGAAACGAGCAGTGGCACTCCTGACCGACTCGAAGCAGGTGGAGCAGCTTGCTGCAACACAGAATTTGCTGGGGCTAACCTATGTGGAGTTAGCAGAGGTCGAGGACAAGGCAGACAACTGTCGGGCAGCGATTGAGGCCTATCAGGCTGCCCTCAAGGTGAGAACTCCTGATCGTTTCCCGACGGACTACGCCATGACTCAGAACAACCTTGGAAACGCATACGGTACTCTATCTGAGGTTGAGGACAAGGCCGCCAATTGCCAGAAAGCGATTGAGGCCTATCAAGCTGCCCTCGAGGTCTACACTCGTGATCGCTTCCCGGTGGACTATGCCACGACCCAGAACAGCCTCGGAACCGCTCATCAGACTCTTGGTGAAGTCGAGGACAAAGTCATCAACTGTCAGAAAGCGATTGAGGCCTATCAAGCTGCCCTTGAAGTGAGAACTCGTGATCGTTTCCCGATGGACTATGCCAAAACTCAGAGTAACCTTGGTGTTGCTTATAGGACTCTTGGTGAAGTCGAGGACAAGGCAACCCACTGTCGGAAAGCGATTGAGGCCTATCAAACTGCCCTTGAGGTGAGAACTCGTGATCGTTTCCCAATGCAGTATGCTGCTACTCAGAACAACCTTGGAAACGCTTACATTACTCTATCTGAGGTTAAGGACAAGGCAACCAACTGCCGGAAAGCGATTGAGGCCTATCAAGCTGCCCTTGAGGTGAGAACTCGTGATCGTTTCCCGATGGACTATGCCATGACCCAGAACAACCTCGGTGCTGCTTATCAGACTATAGCCGAGGTTCACGACAAGGCCGCCAACTGTCGGAAAGCGATTGAGGCCTATGGTTTGGCGCTTGAAGTCTACACTCGGGGACGTTTCCCGATGGACTATGCCATGACCCAGGACAACCTCGGAAACGCTCTTAGGACTCTTGGCGAGGTTGAGGACAAGGCAGCCAACTGCCGGAAAGCGATTGAGGCCTATCTAGCTGCCCTTGAGATCTACACTCGTGATGGTTTCCCGATGGACTACGCCATGACCCAGGACAACCTCGGAAACGCTCTTAGGACTCTTGGCGAGGTTGAGGACAAAGCCGTCAACTGTCGCAAAGCGATTGACGCCTTTCAAGCGGCCCTTGAGGTCAGAACTCGTGATCGTTTCCCGATGCAGTATGCCACAACCCAGTACAACCTTGGTATTGCTTACGGAACTCTATCTGAGGTTGAGGACAAGGCAAGCAACTGTCGGAAAGCAACGGAGGCATACGACCAAGCGCTGGAAGTCTACCAGGAACAGGGATTGGAGCAGGACTGCCAACTCGTAGAGCGCAACCTGGCGTTACTTGCTGACGTCTGTAACGATTCAGGGTAGCCCGCAACAACGGTTAACAAAATGCCCGACTCTCACATAAAAGCAACACCGTGGTTGTGTCCGGTCCTCATAGCGGCTGTCTTGCTCTTGCTGGTGGCGTGCAGCGAGAACAACGGGCCGCTCAACACGGACCAGACCGATGACCAGCCCGAGCGAATAAGCGATCTCCGTCTCGATTCGACGGTTCACGGGAGCATCTACCTCTCGTGGACGGCCGTGGAAATCGACACCGAGCCGGGCGGCCCCGATCCCGCCTACGATGTCCGCTGGGCTGCCGATTCCACCGCACTGATCGAATGGACAAACGCCGCGATTGCCGCTTCTCCCCCGGACCCGGCGCCGGCGGGCAGCCATGAGCAGCTTGTCGTGCACGGGCTATATCCTGATACCGTCTACTTTTTCGGCGTGAAGATATATGGCGATCCGGCCGGGCCATCGCCGCTCTCCAACATTGTGAGCAGTCCTTCTTTCGATGATTTTATCGTGCTGTTCCCGGATACCTGCCTCGAAGCCGCCGTGCGCGAACATGCGAACGTGCCGGAAGGTGACATATACTACTCGGCCCTGCTTGGGCTAAGCAGCTTCCAGGCCGAGGCGCGAGACATCACCAGCCTTTCCGGCCTCGAGTATCTTCGCAATCTGGAGCACCTTCACCTCCAGCACAACCACATCAGATTTCTCTGGCCGCTGCAGCACATGACAAACCTGCGCTTCCTCTACCTGTGGTCCAACGTGATAACCGATATCGATCCCCTGTCGGGACTGACCGGCCTGCAGTCGCTTCATCTTGACATCAACCGCATCAGCGATATCGCGGCCCTGTCCGGTCTCACCGGCCTGCGTCAACTCGATCTTTCCGACAACCCGATCAGCGACCTGGGGCCGCTCTCCGGTCTGATTAATCTGGAGTCCCTGACGTTGGGCGATGAGGGAAGCATAGATGATATCACCCCCCTGGCGTCCCTAGGCAGCCTTCAGCATCTGTCCGTCAAGAGCGACCGGCTCCACGATCTGGGTCCCCTTTCGGGCCTCACCTCCCTGCGCCGACTGATTCTTACCGGCCCCGAAATGAACGACCTGGGGCCGCTCTCGACGTTGTCGAACCTGGAAATGCTCAGCCTGAACGGCAACGGGATCATTGACATCGAGCCTCTTTACGGGCTGACCAATCTGCAGGTGCTCGATCTGGGGAACAACGAGATCGGTAACATCGATTCGCTGTCGGGCATGACAGACCTGCAGGCGCTGCACCTGGAGAACAATTTTATCACCAACACGGACGTTCTGGCGATAATGACGGGCCTGAGCTACCTTCATCTTGGCGGCAACCGGTTGAGCAGTATCGATGTCCTGGCCCCTCTGACAGGGCTCCAGTACGTATATCTGAACGGCAACGAAATCAGCAATATCGACGCCCTGGCGAATCTGGTCGAACTGGACTATCTCGACCTGCAGGACAACCAAATCACGAGGATCTACCCCCTGGTCAAGAATAACGGCCTCGGCAGCGGGGACCAGGTCTATCTCTATGGCAACCCGCTTGGTGATATGGCGATCAGGAAAATTCTCCCTCTTCTCAGATCCCGGGGTGTGAGCGTCTACTTCTGAGCACTCCAGGGGCGGTACGGTTTTCCACCTGGCGACTTGACAATTCAGCAACACTTCTGATAATTCCCCCATGTGCCGAGCAGCTTAATGCCGGCGCCGAAACGCAAAAAGACAAAGAAGCACGGATACATAGCGACTGAAGGAGGAAAACCATGCCTGTCAAACGTCTGTTCAGCAAGTACGGTCTTGAGAATCATGGAATCACCAATGTTTCCAAGGTTCACTGGAACCACAATACGCCCATGCTCTACGAGGATATCATCCGCAGGAACGAGGGGCAACTGGCACATCTGGGACCGATAGTGGTGCGAACGGGACTGCACACCGGCCGGGCCGCCAAGGATAAGTTTATTGTCGAGGATCCGGAACACCGCGACAAGGTCTGGTGGGGGAAAGTCAACAAGCCGTTTTCCACAGATCGTTTCGACCTGATTTTTCGTCGTCTCCAGGCATACCTGCAGGGGAGGGAGTTGTACGTCCAGGATTGCTACGCCGGTCGTGATAAGCAGTATCGCCTGCCGGTGCGCGTCGTGACCGAGACCGCCTGGCACAGCCTGTTTGCCCGCACCATGCTCATCCAGGCGCGCTGGGACGAACTGGAAAACCACACACCGCAGTTCACCGTGCTCCATGTGCCCAATTTCCAGGCCATCCCGGAGATCGATGGCACCAACTCGGAGGCATTCATCCTGCTGAACCTGCAACAAATGCTGGTCCTGATCGGCGGCACCAGCTACGCGGGTGAAATAAAGAAATCGGTCTTCACGGTTCTGAACTACCTGCTTCCCCAGGAGAACGTTCTCTCCATGCACTGTAGCGCCAATGTCGGATCGAGCCGTGACACGGCACTCTTTTTCGGTCTCTCCGGCACCGGCAAGACGACGCTGTCCGCCGATCCTAACCGCCGCCTGATCGGAGATGATGAGCACGGCTGGAGTTCGACCGGGATTTTCAATTTCGAGGGCGGCTGCTACGCCAAGGTCATCAACCTCTCGCCGGAATCGGAACCGGAGATCTACGCCACCACTCGGCGCTTCGGCACAATCCTGGAGAACGTCGGCTTCGACGTTATCACCCGTCGGCTGGACCTCAATGACGCCTCCCTGACCGAAAACACCCGCGCCGCTTATCCGTTGGGACACATTCCGAACACGCTGGGGGAGAACATGGCCGGGCATCCCCACAACGTCATCATGCTCACCGCCGACGCCTTTGGCGTGGTGCCGCCCATCGCCAAGCTGACTCCCGAGCAGGCCATGTACCACTTCATCTCAGGCTACACGGCCAAGCTTGCTGGAACCGAGAAGGGCATCACCGAGCCGCAAGCCACGTTCTCCGCCTGTTTCGGCGCCCCGTTCATGGTCTTGCACCCCTCCCGCTACGCCGAACTGCTGGCTCAGAAAATAAAGGAGCACGATGTTTCCTGCTGGCTCATCAATACCGGCTGGAGCGGTGGGCCGTACGGTGTCGGCGAGCGGATGCCGATCAAATACACTCGCGCCCTGCTCAACGCCGCCCTTGACGGCAGCCTCAACCAGGCCGGTTACGAGGAAGACCCCATCTTTGGCGTCCAGGTGCCGACGTCCTGTCCGGGTGTCCCCGAGAACATCCTGAAACCCAGAAACACCTGGAGCGACAAAGCGGCCTATGACAGCAGCGCGGAACACTTAGCCCGGCTCTTCGTGGACAACTTCCGGCAGTTTGAGGATCAGGCTTCGCCGGAAGTCAAGGCTGCCGGCCCGGGGGGACGAGTCCGGACAGTATAGAAAGCAGATAGTCTTTGTGTAACATGACCGCCGTCCGCGTGGAGCGCTTGAGGTAGACAGCTGAACATATTCGGTCTTGGCGTGTTTAACAGGTTGTTGAAAAAGCATTTTGTTATACTTGAAAACCGGCGGATTCGTCATAAGCGTGGTGTCGGGCGTCCCTGCCCGACACCCGACGAGAGAGCCGTCAGGCAGAGACGCCTGACGGCACAATATCCGGTGGTGGTATGTCTAAGGTGCGTTGAGACGGCGGCATGATGGCAGGTAGTTTCTTTGTTACGATACTTGGAGGTAAGTGATGCGTATCTTCCTGGTTCTTCTCGCGGTTGTAGTGGTGGTCGTGTTGTGCCTGATCGGGCTGGATTGGTCGGAGAAATCAACTAAGAGCGACAGTCAGCCGCAAGCAACACAACAGCCCATGCACGACGACATGTCCGAGGTCACAGCGCCCCCGAAGATAATTCGCACCGCGACGCCGGAGTACCCGGAATCCGCGAGAAAGGCCGGGATCGAAAGCGACGTGTTGGTACGAGCCCGGGTTGACACTCTCGGAATGGTGACTGACGCGGAGATCGCCGAATCAAGCGGCCACAAGTCGCTGGATGACGCGGCCCTTGCGGCAACCAAAGACTGCCGCTACCGACCGGCGATGAATCAGGGAACGGCCTATGATGCCTGGGTGGTTCACACGGTGGAGTTCCGTCTCGACAATATCCCTAAACCACCCTCCGTCGACCAGGAAGCGAACTACGATACACCGCCGCAGATAGTCCGTCGCGTCGACCCTGTCTACCCCGCAGAGGCCAAAGCCGCAGGAAAAGAATACAGTGTCCTGTACAGTCTCCGGGTTACCGAGAAAGGCAGATTAGGCACAGTACGAATTCTGGAATCATCCGGAAACGAACAAGTCGACATAGCGGGGTTTGAAGCGATCCGCAAATATACGATCAAACCGGCCTTGAAAGACGGCAAACCGGTGACAGCCTGGATAAACGAACAGATTGAGTTCCGCCTCGATTAGACAGCCGGGAACGTCACCCTTCCGGGATGGTTTCCGAGAAAATGAAGATGGGCACCCACGTTCGGGGTTGTTGAAAAAGTGTAGGTCGTACTCGGAAGGCGACCGGTCTGTCATACCCGCGAAAGCGGGCATAACCACTCTGTCTGTCATACCCGCGAAAGGGCCTGTTGAAAAAGTCACAGCAGCCGGCCGCCGAAGCATTGATACTGGTGCTGCCGGGCGTCTCTGCCCGGCAGTAGCACGAATCCATAGAGGCGTCGGGCAGAGACACCCGACGCCACCG
>Ga0114922_10003784_pt1 | contig 14087 bp, 7 predicted proteins | sample AartaG_FD_100975 | JGI IMG/M metagenome (GOLD analysis project Ga0114922, IMG submission 100975) | Deep subsurface microbial communities from Aarhus Bay to uncover new lineages of life (NeLLi) - Aarhus_00045 metaG | ecosystem: Environmental > Aquatic > Marine > Oceanic > Sediment | place: Aarhus...
GTTTCGATATCCCGTAGGCTTTCCCGGTAGGTCAGTTGTGCAAAAGCCATACAAAGATATTGATCCCAGCAAGAAAAACTTTTGACTTGATAGTTGCCTCTATATCGGTTTACACACCGCCTGAATTCGTGCATCGGCAAATAATCCATTACCTGAGAAAAAACAGTTTTACCTTGATTCATAAGCCACTCCTGTCTGGTTCTTGACAGTTGAATAGCTGTAGAATAATATAAAAATGATTTCAAATCGATAACGGCCAAATTGCTGTGTAACATATTGATATTATTTAAATTGTAGGCAATTTAAATTTCGTGTTCCGGACAGCAGTGTCTTAATATATATAATTTTATAATAATTTAGTATTGATTTTTTAAAAAAATGTCACACATTTTCTCCCTTTAAAATAGCTTCTTTTATTTGCTATGGCAGTGTATTCAGTGATAATTTCTCAATCTTTCAGCTATATTTCTCGCGATTTTCATTTATTTTAAAGGATTCCTGATTTTGTTATAATAACGCATTAAGATGTGTAATAGGGGGTAAATTGAACAAGGGCAACTCTCCAATCCAGGCTGAGATTATTCAATCACCCCATAAGCTTCAGCAGTTAGTAATATCCGGACCTGGTACAGGAAAAACTTTTTGCTTGATTGAGAGATTAAACTATCTCTCAACACAGGTGAACCTTCATTCCACTGATGTTCTTGTATTAAGCTTTTCAGTTGCAGCAGTTCTTGAAATAAAAAAACGCCTTAGGGAGGCGATTGAAAAGGAGGATTTTAACGAATGGGTTCTTTATGCAAACATTAGAACCTTCGATTCTTTTGCCAGTCATTTTTTGCTCAAATATGATCCCGAAGTAAAACTCACAGGGAAAAATTACGATGAACGAATTCAGATGGCAGTTAATCTCATAAAGAGTGACGATGAAGCTCAGGAAATGCTTAAAAGATATAAACATGTTTTGGTCGATGAGATTCAAGATCTGATAGGGTGCCGGGCCCAACTGACTCAACAAGTATTAAAATATTGTGGTGGAGGATTTACTCTATTTGGAGATCCTGCACAGGGAATTTATGATTATCTCATTGAGGAAGAATCAGATGGTCCCAACTCTGAAGAATTTTTATCATGGGTAAGCAAACAATTTAATAAGGTTAAGATTTTCAAAAATTTGAAAGAAAATTATCGAACTGGAGCAAATAATTATCTAGAGGAGACAGCAAAAAATGGGAGATCTGCAATTTTCAACGAAACGCCGGTTGATGCCTATAAAAAATTGAACTCCATTTTTTCCAATCTTGAACATCTTGGTTCATTAAATAATCCCAGCCTGAATGATTCCTTCTTTGATTTCAATACTGTAGTTCTGTGCCGTACAAATGGTCAGTTACTTTGCTTGGCAAAAAACCTCTATAAATCCGGGTTTCCCTTTGATATCAGAAGACGGAATGAAGATAGGCTAATCCCCTCTTGGATAGGAAGAATTTTTTTTGGATGGCAAGACTATAAAATTTCAAAAGGTCAATTCGAAGAAGAATTTTTTAAAAAATGTGAGAACAACATCGTATTGAACTGGGAAGAAGCATGGGAACAACTCAAATATGTGGAAGCTGGGAAAGACACCAAATCGTTAAATATTGAGAAGCTCAGACCCTCGCTCCGATATGAATCAATTCTTACAAGTCAAGAAACAGAGAAAACTAGCTGTCCCGGAATAAAGTTATCAACAATTCATAGAGCCAAAGGGAGAGAGTTCAATAGAGTAATTGTTGTTATGTCAGATAATCCTGTACTTAAAGAAGAAGCAGCACAGGAATCGAAAGTGTTATATGTAGCATTGACGCGAGCAAGAAAAGAACTTTACAGAATGTCTGAGAAAGGCTCTAGAGGGTGTGTTAAAATTGGAGAAGAAGAGCGATGGGTAAGGAAATTTGGTACTAAGTTTAATGGGATCGAATTCGGCCTTCCAAATGATATTGACCTTCATTCTTTTGCATCAGTAAAAGTTCATGATTGTGTGGAAGATATATCTGTTAACCAAGAGGATCTTTGGAGAAATATAAAGACTGGTCAAGAGGTACTACTTGACCTTCACGAAGTAAAAAATAATTTGCCCTTCTATTATATAAAAGTCAAAATTTTTGATGATTTTATAGTTGTTGGAGAAGCTTCAAAAATGTTTGGAATCTCCTTAACTAAATGTCTGAGAGAAATAAAAAAAGTTAAATCATATTCCAAATTTCCAAGAATGATTAACAATCTCTGGGTCAAAAATATTGTAACTGAAATAGGTGATTTAGGTGCTGAAACGGTTCCCAGAAAGTTCAGAACATCAGGAATCTGGATGGGACTTAGAGTAGAAGGCTTAGGTGATTGTATATGGTAGGTATTAGATGGAAAACAAACATGAAAATTTAAGAGAGGCCATGGTAGATCTCCTAAAAAAAGATCTTATAGGACCTTATCATGGGGAATCTGAAATTGTCGAATCAGGTTCTGATGAAACACCATTCAAACGCTATCTCTGTGGTATCCTTTTTCCAAAAGACAGTCATTACAGCAGAGAAGATGAAGATGGAGGAATTGGATTCGACTCTGATACTCTTTATGAAGATTCAGAAGAGAGCTTATCATTGAGTAATTCAAGACATCCATCATGTTTTGGAATATCGTTTGCATGCCCTGAATCGGTTGAAAACATTGAGATAGATGTGAGTGCTGGTATCTACAATTTAGCAGAAAAGAATGAGGAGGATAACGAGCTGATTAATTGGAAAAGGAAACCGCTAAATTGGAATAAACCAATCAATATTAAGGAAAACAGAGAGGTTCAAGAAGAAATCTTCCCAAAGTTATTACTAAGACTGAAAATAAGACCCCCTGACAGGAAAGGTATAAAAGCAATAACTCTTTCGCTAGTTAATATTAATGAAGAAGATTTCAAAAACCCTCAAATTCGTTGTGAGAAAAGTTTTTTTCAGGCGTACTTCTGTGCAAAAGGTATTAACGGAGAAAGACCTTTTGTAGAGAGAAAACATTATTATAAAAGCGACATAAGTCTGGAAGATCAAAGTGTCCATCTTCTTTACTCAAATTCCCGTTCTTATGCTGCAGGTCATGGGTGTTCAGCAACTTGGGAGAATGAAAAAGATGGTAAGGTTGAGGAGATTAAATCGTCGTTTATTCCTGAACAACAAGTATATCCACTAGTTGTACCCAAAGATATTGGATTACCTGATTTTAGTATAAAAAGGATTGCGGAGGCTTCGGTGGACCAGCTTACTAATCTTTTCATGTCAATATCAGATCGGTATAACGAATGGATTGATGAAAGAGAAAAAGAAATAGCAGGAATTTCCAAAGAATTTCATAATGCTGCTGTGCATCATATTAATCTATGTAAGGAATCTTCTCAGAGAATAAAGAAAGGTATCAAAAAAATCGAAGAAAATTCGGATGTCAGAGAAGCATTTCAAATGGCACACAAAGCAATGCTTTATCATTTTGCTCACTCGGCATGGCTAAGAAAAAAAGCAGGGGAATCAATTGACCAAGGTCCATCATATGACGAACAACATAAGTGGCGTCCTTTTCAAATTGCGTTTATACTTCAATGCTTGGAATCGATTGCAGAACCCAATTCTGAAGATAGAGATATTGTTGATCTTCTCTGGTTCCCAACAGGAGGAGGCAAAACTGAAGCTTATCTTGGTTTAACAGCATTCGTTTTATTCTTGCGTAGAATTAAAGCCTTAAAAAAGGGAGAGAGGGGAGAAGGAACAGCTGTTTTAACACGTTATACACTCAGACTCCTCACAATTGATCAGTTTTACAGAACAGCCTTGCTTGCCTGTTCATGTGAAAAGGTACGTAATGAAAATCAGGGTAAATTGAAATCCACAGCTCCAATTTCAATAGGTTTATGGGTTGGTGGCGAAGCATCTCCAAACAGACTGGAGGATGCAAAAAGAGTTTTGAACAAAATGAAGCTCGGGAAAGAGAGAGTGGATGAAGTAGATCCTGTTAAATTGAGGGAATGCCCTTGGTGTGGTACCTCACTTGGGCCTGCTGATTATCACATAGTGGAATCTCGCATGAAAATAAAGTGTAGAAATGTTAACTGTGAATATCATAATTTCATTCCTGTGTGGATCGTCGATGATGATTTATATAACGAGAAACCGTCAATATTAATCGGCACAGTGGATAAATTTGCGAGACTCCCCTGGGTTAAAGAAGCAGGATATTTTTTTGGATCGGATAATAAAACTAATCCACCAGAACTAATTATTCAAGATGAACTACATCTGATTTCTGGCCCTCTAGGCACGCTTGTTGGCCTTTATGAAACTGCAATAGATTTTTTATGTAAAAAGAGAAATAAATACAGTCCGAAAGTAATCGCATCTACTGCAACAATCCGCAACGCTCCAATTCAAATAAAAGGGCTATTTGACAGGAGAGTAAACCAATTTCCTCAACCTGGACTTTCTTATAGTGATTCTTTTTTTGCAAGAGAAGATAAAAGTCAACCAGCAAGATTATTTGCAGGAGTTTTTGCGCCTGGAATGAGTCCAACGACTTCTTTAGTCCGTACTTTTGCCTGTTTACTTCATTCAGCAGGATGTAGCAATACTGATGTAGAAATAAAAGACACATATTGGACTTTGATGGGATATTTCAATAGTCTGCGAGAACTTGGAGGGGCTAGACGCCAAGTCGAAGATGACGTTGTAGATTATTTAAAATTCTGTTCAGAGCGTGATGGTTTCGCGGAGGGGTCTTCAAGAATTAGGACTATTGGAAAAGTGCAAGAACTAACATCAAGAGTTAGCAGCTCAGATCTTGATGAAATCCGAAAATCACTATGGAAGAAATTGCCAGATGAAGAGTGTCTAGATGTTGTCCTTTCTACAAATATGATTTCTGTCGGCCTTGATATTCCGAGATTAGGTTTGATGGCTATTATAGGACAGCCAAAAACAACTTCAGAATATATTCAAGCAACCAGCCGAATAGGAAGAAAATATCCCGGGTTGGTAGCAACAATTTATAACTGGACACGTTCTCGTGATCGATCCCATTATGAACACTTCAAAACCTATCACAGCCGATTGTATAGCGAGGTTGAAGCAACAAGTGTAACTCCGTTTTCGAGCCGGGCCCGAGATCGAGCCCTTCATGCAGTTTTTATAACCCTTGTAAGACATCTGGTGAGCGATTTGCGTGAAAATGATTCTGCAGTATTGTTTAATAGCGAAGAAGATTTAATAAAAGAAATTAGTGAATATATAATCCAAAGGGTAAAAAATGTAGATATACTGGAATTCGAAGAAACAAAAGATGAAATAGGTGAAATTATTAATAAGTGGGTAAGCTTATGTACTCCGGGTGAATTATATTTCTATTCAAACAAGCATCCCTCACTGATGGTCCCTGCTGAAAAAAAGGACGAATACTCTCAATCATTTGCAACCTTAAACTCATTAAGAAATGTAGACCACTCAGTTGGTCTTTATTTAGAGAAATTATGATGGAAAGATATAATAAGAGCATCGGGGAATTGCGTTCCAGTCAGCTAATTACAACTTTTGGGATTGGTGCAGTTGTGGATTTTTTAAATTATTCAGTTATGATTTTGGGGCAGAATTACTGGAATATAAATAATCTAAATACAATCCGTGAAGAGCGCCTTGAAAGAAAACTCCATGTTGATAAATTTATGCATCCAAAAATTGATTATTCAGCTTTCAGTAATAGAGTCATTCCAACGGTTCCCTGTATCAGATTTCCTGAATGGGTGTTCTGTCCAAATTGTAAACGCTTGGCACCATATTATGGATTTGATAGCAGCCTAGATATAAAATTCTGTAAAATATGCTCTACAAAAATAAGATACTTCCCCCTAATTCCAGCACGCTTCGTTATCGCCTGTGAGAATGGCCATATAGATGATTTTCCCTGGATCTGGTGGGTACACAAAGGAGAGAGATGTAACTCCCCTGATTTAAAAATAAGCGCAACAGGAAGGTCTACCTCCTTATCCAGCATTATCATTAGCTGTGAAACATGCAAATCAAAAAGAACTCTTGAAGGGATATTTCGCAAGTATGCTCTCAAGGGAATGAAATGTAAGGGTAGAAGACCTTGGTTGAAAGACAGACAAGATTGTGATGCAGATCCTGTAGTACTTCAACGTGGATCAGCAAGCGTCTGGTTTCCAGAGATGGAATCGGCCATCTCAATACCACCATTTTCTAGCGATATATTTAAACTCTTCTTGATTCCAGAAATTGAAAATTTATTTGATTCAATTCCTGAGGATATCTTACCTGAGGTTCTAAGTGGATATGTAAAAAAAATGAATATTCCTTATTCTGTCGAAACTGTGATTGATGCCTATAAAAGGAGGAAGAAATATAAAGAAAGTGACAGCATAGAAGATTTACGTTTTGAAGAATATTTGGCATTGACTAATCCTGGAGATAGAGAAAAAGCTTCAAATACAGAGTTTTCTTCTCGCGACGAAAAAGTTGCTCGTTCATTTCAGCCACTAATCTCAAAAGTAATTCTGATTGACAGGCTGCGTGAGGTTCGAGCACTCAAAGCATTCAAGAGAATAAATCCGGAATCAGAGAAAGCTTCAAAGCTGAGCGGTAAGGAAGAAAATTGGCTACCAGCAATTGAAGTAAGAGGTGAAGGAATATTTGTTGAGCTAAATGAAAAGTCACTGACGAGCTGGATAAAGGGGGGAGGAAAGGTATTAATGGAAAGATCAAGGCTTATTGAAAATAGGAAAAAAGCCTTGAGACAACAAGGAAAATGGGTGCCCGATAGTCATATAACTCCAGAGTTTCTATTGATCCACACTCTTGCACACCTTATGATTCAACAGCTAACAATTGAGTGTGGATATTCAAGTGCAGCCCTAAGGGAAAGATTATATACGCCAGAAGAAAGTAGCAGCAATCAACCCATGTTCGGTTTTTTAATTTATACTGCATCAGCTGATTCAGAAGGCAGCATGGGAGGACTTGTTCGTCAAGGGCAAACAGAGCGTTTTGAAAAAATTTTATTCAACACTTTAGAAAGGGCTAAATGGTGTTCAAACGATCCTCTCTGTCTGGAATCCCCTGGTCAGGGTATGAACTCATTAAATCTTGCTGCATGCCATGCCTGTACCTTGCTTCCAGAAACTTCTTGTGAGCTAAGAAACTGTTATCTGGATAGAGGTTTTGTTATAGGCCTCAAGGACAATCCTTCTTTGGGATATTTTTCTCGAATAATATACCAATAGATAAAATACATAAACTTGGATTTTTAGAGGGATATAAAGCTAATGGCAATAATGATTCCAGACTATATTCATACAGATTGTAAAAGTCATGCAGAAAAAAAAGTCTATAAAAGACTGCAAGCTGAACTGTCAGATGAATTTATTATTCTCCATTCATTAGCTCTTGCAAAACACCAGAAAAAGCTTCTATCTGAAATTGACTTTTTAGTTATAAATAGACTGGGCATTTTGTGTATTGAAGTGAAGGGAGGGAGAATAGAACACAGTAAAGGTGTATGGTTTTTTACAGACAGATACGGAGAAACACATAAAAAAAGAGAATCTCCATTTGAGCAGGCTAGCTCTAATATGTTTGCAATTAAAAGAACTATAAATAATAGATTTGGGAATAAATCAGTTTATTCTAACACTACTTTTGGCTATTGTGTTATTTTTCCTGATATTGAATTTTCACTTCAGTCCCCTGAATGGGATTTAAATAGAATTATCGATAGAGAGAAAGCAAATAAGAATTTTTATACAACTCTAAAAGATCAGTATGATTACTCAAGCAAGGAATTACAAAGAGTCCAGAGAAATTTTAAAAATGTATATTTATCAGAGAATGAGATAAAAAAATTAACTCAGTTCCTGAGAGGAGATTTCCATTTTGTTCCTTCATTAAGCTCAATTATTGAAAATAGCTATAAAGAAATAATAAGCCTTACTGAAGAGCAGTATGATATCCTGGATCAATTGAATGAAAACTCTCGAGTGATTGTCCAGGGAAATGCCGGCACCGGAAAGACAATTTTAGCTGTAGAAAAATGCAGACAGGAAGCCAGAAGAGGCAAAAAAGTATTATACGTATGTTTCAATCGCCTACTAGCCAAAAAAATTGAAGCAAACTTAGAAAATGAAGGTTATAAAGACCTGGTAATAGCATCAACTTTGCACTCATATACAAGGACAATTATTGAAAGAGCAGGACTTCTCCATAAAATAGAGGGACTGGAAGGTAGTGAGCTCTTTAAGAAGAAATTCCCTGAAGTTTTTGGAGAGGCGTTTATAAAAATATTTGAAGAAGCACCTTTTGATGTTCTGGTTGTAGATGAAGGGCAGGATTTAAGGATTGAAGCTTACATAGAGATGCTTGATTGGTTGCTAAAAGGTGGACTATCTGAGGGAAACTGGATATGGATGGAAGATAATCAGCAGAATATATTTAATAAGGATAATTTTAAGCCAAAGATTGACTTAATGAATTTCAAACCGGCAATCTTCAAACTCACAAAGAACTGCAGAAATACTCTCCCAATTTGTATATTTAACAGCCTTGTATCAGGCGCATCTTTACAGAAATGTATGATAATGCAAGGACCGGTTGTTGAAACTCGTTTTTATCGCAGCATAAATCACCATATCCAAGAATTAACAAAAGTTATAAATCGACTATCAAGTGAAGGAATTAATCCTGAAGATATAATCATTTTAACTACGAAAAAGAAGGAAAGATCCATCCTTAATGATTTGAAATACATCACTAATCTGAAACTAATCTCTTATGAATCAACAGATACTATAAGAAGAGCTATTAAATATTCAACTGTTCATAGTTTTAAAGGACTTGAATCGAAAATAGTCATAATTTTGGATATTGGAGATCTGGACTCATTAAAGGCAAGATGTATTAATTATGTTGGCTTTTCTAGAGCAATGACAATGCTGGTTGTATTTATTGATGAGAATTTAAAGGATAAATATGAGATTCTTGCTCAAAATTTTGGGCGGAAGATCGCTGATATATATAAAATATGATGATGAGAAAGGCCAATTTTTTTCCAACTGACTTTGTAAACAAAGTAAAAGATCTCTATAAAAATATTGAAGCAGCACGACAGAATCGTGCTTTAGAATTTAAACAAAAAGGACGGAATATACCCCAGCATATAAAATTTGAAGAATTAAATCTAAGTGAATACAAAGAGGAAATGTTAGAAGTACACAGAATTCTACAGAGGAGAAAATATAATAAATATCTCGGTAAATATACAAACCAAGCAAGGATTGTTGCGATTGCTGGAATATGTGAACTCATAAAAGATGAATACATTGGAAAATTCTGGGATTTATATAAGAAATATATGGATAGAGGTGCAACCTCATTCGTTTACAACTGGATTTGGGAAAAAGGCTTTGAGGCGGACGGAATTGAACTTATCAGAAGTGAATGGAGACGAGAATTCGTTCAGTCTTTAGTGCAGGAGAGTGGAGTTCCAAGAAGACGTAATAAAGAATTAGTAGAATTCTTTATTCTTTACTGGCGTTATTTTCGACAATTTTTAGATATTGAAAGCTTGATAAATGATATTGTGGAAGGCAATTTAGATTTAAGCTATATACCCTCCAGTGATCGGAAAAAGCTCTTTGAGCTTACAAAGGATGCAATTGAGTATACAAGAGCGTTTTCCAGTGTAGTGTCAAAGCTTTCACAAATTTTTAATTTTATCGAGCGCTCTGATATATATTCAGAAGACTTAATTACGGAAAAATCGGAATTGATTTATAAAGGATGTGGAGTAGATCCCTATGAAGTTATACGGGATCAAGATCAGCTTAAGAAACTTTATCATAGAATTCTTAATCTTGTTACGCCAGACAAGCTTGACAGATTGTTAGCCAGACAATTACCTGGAACAAAAATAAGGATACCACAGGGCATAATTATACGAGCCGATGAGTACCATCAAATAATGTTTGGAATTCACAATCTAGGTGGAGTCAAATTAATCTGTGTTCCAACTCTTGCTTATATTTTAGAAGAACTTGATCAATTGCCCTACGATCAAGTTATAAGAAACAGCAATAATGTACTTTTAAAAGCAAAATCAATGATATCAGTAATGGTAAATTGTCGAGAACGGTCCGATCTTGTGAGAAACTTTTATATAAATGAAAAACATGCGAAATTTGGTGGATATATTTTTTACTACCATCTAAAGCCTGCAATGTCTATTGAGCTCAAGACAGAAGACAACGAAGTCCATGAGACAGTTCGTGAGCTGGATGGTGTGTACTGTGTGCCACAACTTCAGTATAACTACAGAAGGAATAAACATCATCTCTCTATTCATATTCCAGGCTTTCGAATAAAGATAGAAGACCTCGCAAATAAGAAAATAGTATTTTTATCAGAGTATGATAATGAGTCTCTATTCGAGCTTGAACTTGATGAAAACGGATCTGGATTATACCCTGAGCAAAATATAATATTAAATTCTCCTTACCCTGGAAATAGGAAATACACTGTGATTAATAAAGATTCCTTGCTACCTATAATCTATGCAGGAAAAAAAGTTGAATATTTTCTAAATTTAGATGAGGTAATGCTCTTTTCAAAGTCATCCCAGCATAGACTATTCCCAAAACCAAAAGGGATATCCAGCCGCTATGGAGGCAAGCGATTTGTTTTATTTCTATCTGATAAATACAAAAGAGACGAAGTTGAAGCCAATAATTTGGGCATACTAGAAACAGATATTTGTGGGAAATATGAGATTCTCGAAATGGAATGGACTGATAAGAACCTGCCATGTCAAATATCTATAGGAGATAGTAATTGGGAATTTGATAGATGTCTTGAGTTTAAATTATTTCTTAATAAAAAGGAAAAAGAAAAAATTGATTTTATTGAATTCAATGATAGACAAAGTAGAAAAACGACAGAATTCGAGTTAAACCTTTACCCAGTCCTACCTGACGAGGTTAAAGAAGAAATCTTCTGGAACATAATTGTAAATAATGGATCTCCCTTTCAAATAAGATATCTTAGTGGACCACATGGGACTCAATATCAAGATTGTATCAGATTTACTGGTAACGAGATTAAGGACATATTAAAGCCAATCTGGGATTGTGCATCTGACGGAAATGCACGTGTAGAAATGTATATTTGCGATTCTGACGGTGCTCTCAGTGGGATTAAGTTCTGGCTATTTCCCGAATTAGATATTGAGATTCCCGGCCATTATATTGATGGAAATGAAGTAAGCGCGAAATTACAAATAGATAAAGCTCGTCACGAGGATGTCATCCTGAAAGATAAAAGAGGGAGATCAAAAGCTTTACTTAATTTGGATCTCTCCACAGAAGGATGGAAAGCAATCCAAAGAGAATATACAAACACATATAATTTTAAAATGCTTGGTACTTCCATTGATTTGAAGCTCACTCCTCTGGTTTTTGGTTTTCGATTGGGATCGAAAATAAAAGAGTTATGTGAAGTGCCTAGAGATATGCTCAGACAGGAGCTTGGGGATTTTGACTTGGTAACAGTTAGTCATAATAGTGATCCTCCAGAATTAATGGTTAATTCAAAAAAATTGGATTTGAAATTTAATCTTTATGGAAATGTAAGTGCTCTTCCATTAAATCAATTAATTCCCCATATTAGAGAGAGAGAAACAATAGTAAGAGCATCAAAAGAAAATTTACAAACTACCTTCAAAATTAGATATAGATTGAGCATTGAAAATGTGGAAATTTACGACCATCTTATTAACGGCTTAATAATGGGAAAAATTTCCTACAGGGGTCCAATAGGCTCTATTGTTCAATTTAACGTGTACAATGACAAGATAGATAAAGACAATAATGTAGAAGTTGCTTCATTTGAAATAGCGTGTGATGGACAAGAACATGAAAATCATGATTTTAATATTGACTTGAACACATTTGCTTTTGAAGATTATAAAAGTTTTGTATTAAAAATTAAGTTAATAAATAACATTGAAGATACATCACAGATTCATGATTATGGTGAATCCTGGATTATTAAAGAAGACTCACTACTTGAATCCCAGGATTATGATTATTTAAAGTCTGCAGCAATCTCATATTTTGAGCAGAAAAAATATTTTGAAGCAAGACGCTTTTACTATTTTGCCCGAGAAATTGCGCCTGAATCAGAAAATGAATGGCTAGATAGTTTTAATAATCAAATCAAGGATCGAATTGTCCGCTTACAGGTAAATGATCTGGTGGAACAAGTCAGGAAGGCTTTAAAAAAAGAATATCTGATAGATATTTAGATTGTCGGAAATGATGGAGAAAAAAGAACTAAATAATAAACAAAAGAAAGAAATATTGAAGGCGATGGTTGATGCCTTATCCTGGAATCGAGTAAAGGACTTCATTACATCTCATCATGAATTACTTGAAAAATTCCAACGTGGAGGCTGGCGACTTGAACCAAGCAAAAAAGACCATGTGGCCAAAATCATTGTTGCCCATACAAACGAGGAAGATCACATACATTTGTTCTTTTCCTGGTATAAAGAAAAGGAAAAGTATATTGAGCAGCTTGATCCTTTTTTTCAATCCGATGAATATAAAAACTGGGCAAAAGAAAAAAAGGTTATTGAAGGCAAATATGCTCTTCCTCAAAAAGAATTTTATAAATTCTATTATTGCCTTTCAAAGCTAGACGCTATGATCTTTTTATTGTTTAGTACTATTCAATTTAGTCATGAACAGATTGAAGCGATGATGGAAATTCCGGATCAACAATCTCAACAGGACGATTTGAAGTTTCAAAAGGGAAAATTATCAGAATCTATACAGAGTGAGGAAGGTAAGTTAAAAGAAAAAATAAAGGAACTCAGAAGTGAAATTACAAAGTTAAATAAAGAAAACAAAAAATTGAGGCCAAGAATCGAGAAACTCAAAGAGATCGAAATTGAGAATTCTGAAACAATAAATTCAATGAAAGAAGAGTTGAGTCGTCTGAACTCAGAGTTAGAGTTAAAAGTTGAAGTTATTGAGCATGATATGAATGAAAAATTAGAAAAGTGCAAGGAGGCTCGAGATCGTGCAAAGTGGTATGTAAAACATTTTAGAGCTCAGCTAAACGAAGCTAATAATAAATTATCAAGAAAAGCAAATGAATTAGAAAGACTAAATGAAAATCTTAAGGAACTGCAAACTAAAGAAAAGGAACTTTTCCACAGGATTTTAGATAAATTAAACTTTCAAGATCTCTTTGCTCAACTCAACGAACCCGATGATGTAAAAGATATTTTATCCTCTCTTGTTAAACCTCCAACAGTAGATTCGAATGAATCTGATATTAATGTTAGTGCAAATCTAAGAGATTTTTGGAATAAGTTAATAGAAAGAGAGAAAGAATTGTTAAATAGAATTACATCAATTAAAGCAAGTTCCATTGTTGAAGGGACTTATTTTCATCAATGGGCAGATCATAAAGATGATTTTGATGATTTAATTTATTCTTTACGAGCTAGGGTATTTTTAGCAAATTTGATATATAAAATTATAAAACAGCAACAAGACTAGGGAAGGTTATTTGAAATTTCCCTAAAAAAGAAGGATCTTCATTGCTAGGAAAGTATAAAGATTGCCCGATAAAGTTTGAACGTAATCGCATGAAATCTAGCGCTTGATGGAAAGAGCTGACATTGAAATTATCTGTGCGTATGTCAGACCCTCCTGGACACTTTGTGTTATTTTGTAAGCTACAAAAAGGAGGTATAGCATATGCAAAAAGAAGTCAGAGAGGCATTCAGAGTTCATTTCAAATGGACAGTTATTGAATATGCCAAGGCTTGTCGTGAATTCGAAGTGCCGAGGTCAACGTTTTATAATTGGAAAAGGGCCTTCGATAAAGTGCAAATTCCGGCCCATTCCGGTCACTGATTCCGATTTATTCCGGTCACTAAATCCGGAGCATTCCGGCCACCGATTCCGGTTTATTCCGGCCATTTTTTGCCGGATTCCGGAATCTGGAATA
>Ga0114922_10003785_pt1 | contig 14087 bp, 9 predicted proteins | sample AartaG_FD_100975 | JGI IMG/M metagenome (GOLD analysis project Ga0114922, IMG submission 100975) | Deep subsurface microbial communities from Aarhus Bay to uncover new lineages of life (NeLLi) - Aarhus_00045 metaG | ecosystem: Environmental > Aquatic > Marine > Oceanic > Sediment | place: Aarhus...
GGCCCAGATCTTTGGTATCTATGTTTAATACGGCGATGGTTTTGAGGGTTTGTCCGATACTGGTTCCAACCATTGCATAAAAGCAGGCCAGGATGATCACCAGTAAAAACTTGAATGATTTTTTCCATGGTAATAACCAGGATTTTTTCTTTGTTTTCATGATTTTATAAGTTTTATACCTGCCCTGAATGAACAGAAACAGATGTGATTAATGAATCAAATAATAATCAAAATTAGAGGGTATACCTATAAAAATGAAACTGATATATGCTGCAGGTCAGGAGGATAAATGCGAATAATGCAAAAGTGATTGGATATGCAGGAATGTTATGATGTTCATTATTGATTTACGCAACAGAAACATATCATTTTGCGTGAAATACTACATTCAATTTATCATTGCACATTAATTTAGAATGTTATGCAAATTTTTTTATCAATTGTAATAAAAAGCATTTAACTTTATTTATATGTTATAGCTATAATGGAATGAATTTTAAAGCATAATTCTTTAAAAACCAATGAAAAACAGACTTGAATATAGCAGAGAGTTTTTATACTATTTATGGCAAAGGAGAGTATGTCAGATGAAGTTAAAAATCATCATATTCCTCCTTCTTGCTTTATTCTTTATGTGCGAAAAAGATAAGAATACAGGTCTTAATCCCGAATACGGGCCTGTTATGACAGGACATTTTGGAGACGTTTCAGCACTCGTACAGGAGGTTAGCTTCCACTCAAATGATTTCTATATCGTTGGAGATTTTCGAACCCCTGTGGTTGGAGAGGTACACCCGGTGATCATAATGGTACATGGATCCGGTAGTGCAACAAGACACGGTGCAGTTCCCTTCGAACCCCTTATTGAAATTTTTTTACGAAACGGTTTCGCTGTACTTTCCTGGGATAAACCTGGCAATGGCGAATCCAGGGGTTTATTCGACATAGAGTACAGGTTGACAGAGCGTGCAAATATTGTTGTCGATGCAGTGAAAGTATTGGTCATGAATCCTTCCATAGACAAATCGTCAATTGGTCTTTGGGGGATTAGTGAGGCTGGATGGGTTATGCCCCTCGCATTAGATATGACTGACAACACTGCATTTATGATAATAGTTAGTGGTGGCGGTGAAGATAGTATTGAGCAATACGCTTACCAGGTGGCACAGGTGGTTGCATGTGAAGGTGGTTCCGTCGACCAGGTTGAAGCAGTCGAGTACAATTGGTCGAAAATGGCCAAAGCAACTGAATACAATGAATATAAAGAGGCTGTGGAGATTTTGGTAGACATTCCGGGTGTTTATGAGTATACAGGACTTACAGTTTCAAAAGAGGACCAATGGAATCCGTGGCCACGTGACATCGGTGCTTTTTTCGATCCAATGGATGTAATCCAACATACAACTTTACCTATACATGTATTTTTTGGAGAGTTGGATAAAAATATCGATCCTGTTCAGGGAGCTCAGGCTTATAAGGCCGCACTGGAAGAAGCTGGCAATAAAGACTACATGATCACAGTTATTCAAAGTGCGGGGCATGTATTGGCACCAGCGGTAACGGGCTGTATTGATGAGTTTGTAAGCAATGAATATGTACCTGAGTATCTGAATATCCTTGAGAGTTGGCTTATCAATCAAATTCCTTAGCGACAAAACATATTTATCACGATTTTTATTATTATACCAGTGCAACTACTTATCCAACCATTTTCTGAATTCGGGGGCCCTGGCGTTACTGACAAATATTTCTTTATCCGGTGCAGGAGTTAACTCGAGCCTGATACGGCTTTTGGCGAGAACCAGGATATTCGCTATGGCATTGTAACTAACAAAATTTTGAAATTTGCCTTCATAACATCAAAGATGCCCTTTTTCTGTTAGAACTGAATTCTGTAAAGGAACATGGGATAAAATCCTTGCTGGTATACTGTATATTTTTTGTTTTTAGCAGCATCCCATCCTTCCATGAACAGACTTTGAAAACCAGTAAGGTTCTGCAGATCAATCGCCCATTCCTGGCTGGTTTTTTTGCCATTTGTTTTAAAACCTATCCTGAGGTCAGTCCTGAAATAATCATTATATTTATCATGATATGCGAGATTCCAGTCACGTTCTTCGGAATTTTCAATTCTTGATAATACTTCATCAATGGGGACATACCTTCTTCCCCCTGCCCAGACAGCTTTCATGTCTAACGTTAACATTCTGTTGTTTCGCAGGCTGAATTCATATCCTCCAAGCAGGTTGAATACATAATTTCCGTTAAATGCGGTATTCCTGAGAATCTCATCATAACCCATGTATTTTGAATCGAAAACCGATGCGGTAAAGAGAAAATAGTAACCCTGGCTCAGAAATTTTTCTACGGTAAGCTCTATACCATAATTTCTACCGCTTCCTTCGTTGATCAGGCTGTCTTCCTGAGGAATACCAAAGAAATCACCCGTATTTATCATTGAAAACTCAGGGAAAGATTCTTTAATGGGTACTCTGTACAACCTCTGCGCATAAGATTCTATTTTGATTCTGAAATCCTTATTTATCAGGTAGTCATATCCTAAAATGATATGTTCGGCACGGGTGAATTTCAGATATTCGTTGGTCGTAAAATCGATGTTATTAGCCGTATCGTGAGTGATGGTGTAATAAATAATTTTGGGCTGCATCTGGCTGTGTTTTCCGTATCCGAAACTTAAAGACTGCTTGTTGTTGATACTCCATTTCACACTTATCCGGGGTTCAAGCGCGCTTTCGTTATTCAGAGCGAAATGTTGAAAATTCAGTCCGGCAACAGCAGATAGCCGGTCATTGAATTTATGCTGCCATTGTGCATAGGCACGGTATAATGACATGCCGGCTCTGGTATTAATGATTTCCTGAAACTGCTGTATATCTGTATTCTTGACACTGTCAAGATAATCAATGTAGTATCTGTCAATGATGATACCCAAACTGAAATTATTTCTGGTATTGATTTTTTGTTTATACTGTGTGGAAAAGGATATTTTGTCCTCAGCCTGCCTGCTTCTGTACATAGGAATGGTTAATTCCCAGTTGTTCTTTATTGAATCGAAGACGGTGGTAGAAGAGGTTGTCTGATAAGACAAGGTGGTTTTAAATCTTGAATTCTCATTTAAATAATATACATGAGATAATCCGACTACTCCCAGTTTTGAACCGAAATCAGTTGCTGTACCTCTTGCTGTATACTGGTTGTTTGCAGTATCTTCTTTTTCCCGGCCAAGAGAGACATAGCTGTCACCGTAAAGACCAATTAACTTAAACCTGCCCAGTTTTGTACCGGGAATATCAATAAGAAACGTAAGGTCTTTGTATTCGGGTATTGCAGCTCCTGTTCCAAAGTTTATACCGAGTTTGTGAAATACATCAAGTGTTGAATATCTGAAATTTGCCAGATAAGATGCTTTCGGACCTGTTTTCTTCATGGAAAATGGTCCTTCGGCTCCGAGTTCAAAACCGTTGAATCCAATCTGCCCTGTATATTCCCGAACCTGGTTATTCCCCGAACGCATATTCAAATCAAATGCACCGGCAAGGGCATTACCATATTCTGCAGGAAACGCTCCGGTTAAAAAATCAGAATTCGTAAGCAGGTTGTTATTCAGCATGCTGACAGGACCTCCCGTTGTACCCAATGCACCAAAATGATTGGGATTTGGTATTTCGATGTCCTCAAGCCGCCAGAGCAATCCTGTCGGGGAGTTGCCCCTTATTATAATATCATTTCTTGAGTCGTTTTGAGTTACCACACCAGCGTAATTGGCTACCATACGGGAAGGATCCCCCAGACTACCTGCAAACCTTTCTGTTTCTTCAATAGAAAAAGAACGGGCACTTATCATGGCCATGTCATTCAGTGGTTTCTCTTTGCGTGAAAAAGCTTTTACGGTAACTTCCTCAAACTCCATCACCTGTTCGGTAAGCTTTATTTCAAGGACAACCTCTTTGGCAATGGTCAATAAAAGATTTGGAATCATCTTTGATTCATATCCGATATATCTTATTTCAATAGACTGTCTGCCAAGCGAAACATTTTGAAGGGTAAAACGACCGTCCAGATCAGTGGTTGTCCCGACAGGAGGATCACTTTCCAAAAGAATTACATTGGCTCCCGGAAGGGGATAGCCGGTAACCTCATCGACAATGGTGCCCCGGATTACCTGGGTTTGATTTTCTGCTTTTACAACGATTGTTGAAATAATCAAAAGAATGATTAGGTTTAGGTGGATTCGTTTCATGGATTCTGAATTTTTCTTCAAATATATATCATATTGAATACCAATGTCAATATTTTTGGATGAACAGGGAAAATTTCAGACGAATGAGGAAAAAGAACATCTGAGTAAGGTAGGTGACATTGAAATATATGTATCAAAGCCATAGGAAAGGTCATGTCTATTTCATATTTTAGTTGAATGATTAATCTGATAAACTTTAACTAATGAATGATTTAAGACTCTCAGATAAACAAATAGAGCAAATCAAGGGATTTCAGAAAAATGAGATTACCGAGTATCATATTTACAGTCGTTTGGCAAGAAACACTAAAAACCAAGAGAACAGAGAGGTGCTCGAGAAAATTGCCAGTGAAGAGCTCGCTCATTACAGATTCTGGAAGACTTTTACCGGTTATGAAATAAAGCCGGCAGCCGGGAGGGTGATATTTTATTATTTGTTAGCCAGGATCTTTGGATTGACATTTGGTATCAAGCTGATGGAAAGAGGAGAGAGCCAGGCTAATAAAAATTACAGCAACTTTGCTCAGATTATTCCCGAAGTAGTTGAAATTGCGGATGATGAGGATGCTCATGAACATGAGTTAATAAAAATGATTCAGGAGGAAAAATTAAACTATGTCGGATCAGTGGTACTTGGACTGAACGATGCACTGGTGGAGCTGACGGGTGCTCTTGCCGGCTTGTCCTTTGCCCTGCAGAATACGCGTGTAATAGCTCTCGTAGGATTAATTACCGGAATTGCTGCTTCTTTGTCAATGGCTGCCTCAGAATATCTTTCAACCAAAGCAGAAGAAAGCGGGAATGAAGCTGTCATTTCTGCCCTTTATACCGGGATCGCTTATGTCTTTACTGTTTTCATCCTGATACTTCCGTACTTTCTTTTTACTCATTATTTGGTATGTCTGGCAATAACCATTCTTCTGGCAATACTCATTATTCTTCTTTTCAATTTTTACATCTCAGTGGCAAAGGACTATAATTTCAATAAGCGTTTTACCGAAATGCTGGTTATCAGTCTTGGGGTAGCCGCTGTTTCATTTGGAATAGGATACCTGATAAGAAATGTTTTTGGAATTGATGTCTGACAATTTAAATCCGTATTCAAATCCTGTATTGTTATTTGTAAAAGATATATAATCAATAAATTAGGTATAAACTAATGATCAATATCACCTCAAAATCTGATCTTCATCATCTTTAATAAACAGATTACTTTCATATATCAGCAAAATCATGACACTTGTCAATTGTAACAATCTAAAAATGAAATTACACGTAAATAATAATAAAAGATTAAAAACCGAATAATTAATTGAAATTTAATCATGGAAAGCTTATCAATTATCGAATCAAATTCAACACCTGAGGTAATTTTTAATACTGATGGTAAGCTCTCACTTGCAGGAAGATCACTTCCCGAAGATGTTGAACTATTTTATGCACCCATGGAAAAATGGATGATGGAACTGGATGCTGAAAAGGTACTGTTTGACATCAATCTGGAGTATTTCAACAGTTCTTCTTCAAAGAAAATTCTGGATTTGCTGAAAGTTCTTGATGCAAATATGAAGGTTAAGACGATTGAGATTGTATGGCATTATGAAGAAGGAGATGATGATTGTCTTGAATCAGGACAGATATTTGAAGAATTGTTGATGAGATCTTCATTCAAGTATATAGAATATGCTGAAGCTGCCTGATCAGGAGATGTGGATATGATGAAAATCATGAGCCATGGAAAATTCCTTGAGTAGACTTTCTGCAGCTGAAATCCAGGGATTTATTTCATCCCGGGTTAAAAAGTTGAAAAATACCATTAAAAATTCTTTGGTATCCATACCCACCATTGTTCTTTCTGAATCGCTCACCGGTGTTCCAAAAGATCCAATGTCATCCCGCAGGACAATGATATTGGCAATATTCATTTCTCCCCTTCCAATTGCCTGATACATTTCAGATTCTTTACCTATTCCGCACCTGATGTTGCCTGATATTTTTATGAAATCATAACCTCCGATTGAATATCCGGATTCGAAAGATATCATATTCAAAATATCAATCACATTATTTACATCATAAAGCTCTTTTCTGTTAACAATTCTTCTGAGTAAGGCTTCTGCAGAAAATCTGTACCGGGAAGGATCCTTTCCAAGTCTTTTTAAAGCTTTTCTTGAAGCTGCTATTGCAGGTATTTTGCCAATATTTTCAATATGTAAGCTGGAAGATATATTGTTGACTTTTGCATGAATCATCTCACGCAGACTTTGATCGGAATGTTCAACAAGAAGCTTACATTCCAGACAGTCTAACTGCAATTCGGGGCATATTGTCTTTAATTCTCTGGTGATGGTGATTTTTTTCATACCTTGAGAAACCTGGTAAAGGATATACTGGCTATTTATTTGAATGTTTTCTTACAGTATCCATAAACTCATCAAATAGATACTCTGTATCTGTCGGTCCGCTCGATGCTTCAGGATGAAACTGGGATGAAAAGAATGGTTTTGTTTTATGTCTCATGCCTTCATTTGTATTGTCATTCAGGTTGATGAACAGGGGTTCCCAATCCTTCGGAAGTGTATTGTTATCAATGGCATATCCATGATTCTGGGAAGTAATAAAAGCATGATGTGTACCTGCCTGAAGTACTGGTTGATTATGACTCCTGTGTCCGTATTTCAGCTTGTATGAATCTGCACCGGCGGCAAGTGCCATCAGTTGATTACCCAGACAGATTCCATAGATAGGCTTATTTCTGTTAAAGGATGCTTTGATATGATGAATAGTCTTGTCACATTTTTTTGGATCCCCCGGACCGTTTGAAATAAAAAGTCCGTCATAATCTTCTCCGGACAAGTCCCAGTCCCAGGGCACCAAAATGACTGTTGCATCACGCTTGATCAGGTTTCTGATAATGTTATATTTAACGCCGCAATCTACCAAAAGGATTCTGAATTTCCCATTGCCAAATACTCTCTTTTCCTGAATACTTACCTGGGCAACAAGATTTTCTTCATTGGGATCGTATAAATCAACCTGCTCACCATCTATAAGTATTTTCCCAAGCATTGTTCCCTTTTCCCTCAGGATTTTGGTTAACTGCCTTGTATCAATACCTGAGATTCCCGGAACACTGAACTCTTTCAGCCATGCACCAAGACTTTTTTGTGCATTCCAGTGACTGTATTCTTCTGTATAATCCGATACCAGCAGACCTGAAATATGCAATGCATATGACTCATAATACTTATGGAGGTTTTCTTCCCTGTCATCACCGGGTACGCCATAATTGCCTATTATCGGATAGGTTAGTGCCAGAATCTGGCCTTTATATGATGGATCAGTAAGACTTTCGGGATAACCTGTCATGGCAGTATTAAAAACTACCTCTCCTGAGATTGATTTCTCTGCTCCGAATGAATATCCTTCAAATACTGTATTATCTTCCAGGATAAGCCTGATTTTATTCCTGTTCTTCATTTCAGTCCAGGTTACTGTTTTTTTATCATGCTTTCATAAGCATTTATTAATGGTTCTATCTGTTCAGGACCAATACGTTTTGCAATGATCTTTTTGTCTTGATCCAAAATGAAGAATTGAGGAGTTGTAAGAATATCATATTGGATTTTATACTGGTAGGAATATGGATTCCAGGTATTCATCCAGTCATAAAGCTTGTGTTTATTCACAAAATCAATCCACTTTATCTTTCCTTCCTCTCCGAACAATGTGCTGACAGCGAGTACTTTTATGTTTTTATTTTTCAGTGACTTTTCGTAAATCTCATAGAGTTGCGGTATGAGGGTCTGACAATGACCACAATCTACTTCCCAAAAGGCCAGAACCAGATATGAGGCATCAATACTATGTAAGGTTATTCTTGAGCCAATATGCGGGAATCTTTTCAGTGCAGTGTCATTTTCTGCAGCAAGAAAATGATCGGCAGGTATCATCATTAACTCCATATCCGGAGCTTGTTTTCCAATTAACAAAGGCTTGGCCTTCTCAATTCTTTCTTTAAGGTCAGTGATGAATTTTTCATCACTCCACCAGGAATCATTGATATAATACTTTTCTGCAAGGTGAATATAAACCGCATCCATACCCATCACATTACTTTTAGCAAAGTAATTAAAAATGGTTATAAGCATATATCTGAAAACATTGGAATCCGCCTTTGATTTATCTAACATAATGTCCAGGTAAGGTATAATTGAATCAGGTATTTGCGGAATTATTTTGGTTACGAAGTCCATCACTTTACCTTCTATCAGAGGTGTTCGCAGTAATCTTGAATCTGTATAATCAAAATTGTCAAAATAGTGGTTTCTAAAATAATAATATTGCCAGACAGAATCTTTTTTCCCGTCAGGCAGGATTGGTGGTTCAGGAACATTTATATCAAGTGTGGCTTTTAAAAATGTGGAAACAAACAATTTTGGATTATCCTGAATAACCTTGTTGATATAACTGATGCGTTCATCACCAAGTTTTTTCAGCCGTTTTTTCAGTTCTTCTTTTTCCGGTTCATTCTCTGAAGTTTTGATTTTTTCCTGAACTGTCGTGGCTTCTTCACTTAATGTCTTCATAAACCTCTGAAAATCATAGAAAATCGTATTTTCTTCTGTGCCCCTGGCTTTAAGTGTATTGATGAAATTGAATGTATCAGATTCCAGGGTAAATTGTTGATCTTCATCAATCAGAATCTGAAAAAACTTGGTGGAAGGCAGATAAATAACATACATGCCACCCGGCAGCTTTTTGTCATCTTTGAAGACACCAAACCCGTTTTGATCTAACCATGCTGTATCGTCAGGATACATAGAGTTACTGACATAGTGTCCAAGAATAGCAATGGTATCGCTCAAGCCATTTATCCTGATATTTATATCATAACCTTGTGTGAAAGAAGCAGGATTGAAAAGGAATGCAAAGAAGAGACCAATCATCCCAACAAATAATTTCCTCATATTGAATAATTTAATAATAACATTTTTCAAAAATCATACCACGCTGTTTCGCCCGTTAATTAATCGGGCAAAATTAACCATAATCTGATGAAAAAAAAAGATCACAAATCGCCATATTATTAGTATTTTAATAGAAATTTTTGTCCTGATCATGTATTAACATATTTATAAACCAAATTCAGTCTTAGTATGTATACACTTAAAATATGTCAGGAGATCATTGAAAAGCATTTAAGGGGAATTAAACTGCCAGAAAATCCTGCCTTGCTTTATGACCCGATTCGATATGTTATTGGCTCAGAGGCTAAGCGTATCAGACCATCATTAGCCCTCCTTGCCTGCAATCTTTTTACCGATTTGATTGATGGTTCCATCAATCCGGCATTGGCCATAGAATTATTCCATAATTTCACGTTGCTTCATGACGATATTATGGACAACTCAGATTTAAGAAGAGGGCACCCATCTGTTCATAAAAAATGGAATATTAATATAGCAATACTGTCCGGTGATGCTATGTTGATAAAAGCCTATGAGTATATATCAAAATGTCCCGGATCTGTTCTTTCAGAAGTTCTGGCTGTATTTAATAAAACTGCCCTGGAAGTATGCGAAGGGCAGCAATTCGACATGGATTTTGAATCCAATACGGAAGTTACTGTTAAAGACTATTTAAAAATGATAGAATTGAAAACTTCTGTATTAATTGCTGCTTCACTAAAAATTGGCGCCATCTGCGGAGGGGCAGGTGAAAGAGATTCAGATCTTCTTTATCAATTCGGCCGCAACCTGGGTATTGCTTTTCAACTTCAGGATGATTTGCTGGATGTCTATGCAGATCCCGTTGTATTTGGTAAATCTATGGGAGGTGATATCATTGCCAATAAAAAAACATATTTGCTAATTAGCTCACTGATCCTGGCAAAGGGTGAAATATTGAAGAGTTTAAATGATTGGATCAGGAGAAAGGAATTTAACAGGGATGAAAAAATCAAGGTATTTATTGATATTTATAACAATCTTAATATTAAGGAATTAACTGAATCCAGGATAAAGGCATTATTCGGTGAAGCCCAATTATCGCTTGATAAAGTCTCAGTCAGTAAAGAGAAAAAAAGAGAACTCAGGGAATTTGCATCGCAGTTGATGATAAGAGAAAAATAAAACATGATATCATAGAACTAAGGCATCTGAGATAGATTTTCCCATCTTACCTTCCAGCTACCATCTTTTGGAATTCCGGGCATATCTGTTTCACAGTCATCATAACCTGCACACATCATGGCAATTGCTGCTAGCAGACCACCATTTCCAGGTAAATAGATGCGTAATCGTGGATCCTGATAATTATGCCCGTTTAAAAGATATGTGTTTGTTGTCACATCCATAAAGAGTGCATCAATGGCTTTATCTGAGAGGCCAAGTCTGGCCGCTGTCATGGCTGTCATGGGGAAATCCCAGCCCCACGTTTTATCCCACTGCCAGTTTTGCCAGATGTGATTGAAGGTTGAATGCATCATGGCTGTATCAATCAGCGGAGTCAGGGGTAGCATACCCAAAGCCCCCAAAACAACCGGATGGTCATGCGTATATCTTTTTGAATATGAATCAGGGGCACTCTCTGCCAGCAAATAAAGACCATCTGAGACTGCCGGGGTGGATAGTTTTTCAAGAACACTGTCCCACGCTGGATTTCTTGGAATTTCAAGTCTTTCACACCATTCCTGTGCCATTGATAATCCCCAGTACCAGTAAGTAAGTTCAAATGGAGGGTTGATTGTTATAGCTGCCGGAAAACATTCCTGAGCTGGAATTAATACCGGTCCAAGAACATACCTGTCATTTACTGTATCATAATGTGCATAGGAAGCCATGAATTCTGCTGTTTCGAAAACAAGTTCAGCATATTTTTGAAGTGTCGCAACATCTTTATGATGTCTGAAACAGAGTTCTGCAAAGTAAATGAAATGAGGCTGCTGCCAAATCAGGAATGATCCCACACCCGAAGGGCTGTCATTGCCTGAAGGATCAGTCATTTTCGGCCATCTGAGACCTTTAAAACCCTGAAATCTTGCAGTTTCACGAGCTTTTTCAGCAATTGATGCATAATAATCGAGACTTTTTTCCAGCAATTCTATCCTGTTCCATAGCGCAAAATGAACCGCATGCCACCAGTGCATCTCAAGATGAAATTTTCCATACCAGCTATTAAATGTAAGTCCTGTTTCCTGTGGAGGATAATCTCCTGAACACTGAATTTTGGTTAAGTATTGGGAAAGAATAATTCGCCGTTCCAGTTCAAAGGCCTTTGGATTGGTACTGCCAAAAAAATCAACAGCGCCACCGCTGTTCCAGAATTTTTTCCACTGTTCCTGACTGTTTTTCCTGGTATCCTGGAAGTCCGGTATATTCGTCATAGAGGTATCCCGAGAAAAGCAGCATGAAAATGAAAAATTATCTTCTTTTTGACCGGGTGACAGCATAAAGAAATGTGGTGATACCTGCCTGATCTTTCCTTCTTCATCATAACTTAAAGCAAGTTCATAGGTTGTCTCGTCAATATTTCTGGTAATTTTTGCAAAGCCAGATTCATTCAACGTGAGTGATGAGCTGTGCTTTTCCGGACTTGACCAGTCACATCCTGTACCAACATGTTCGCCCGAAGGATAAGGGAATCTCAAATATACTTTTATTTGACCCTTTTTAATCAAAGGGGACTTTATTTCGGCAGCTATCAAATCCAATTCCTGGTGACAACAGGTAATAACTTCCACCGGAGTATTGTCACTTTTAAACTGACTATGAATTTTACCTGACCACATATCCAGTTCCTGATGTATTTCTGTAATATCTTGCGGCATTACAGGCCGTCCGTCAGCATGAATTAATTCCAGTCCTATGAGACCAAGATGCAATCGGTGTGGATTCTGGCGAAAATAATCTGCAGCCATTTTTTTCTGCTCAGGCTCTGACCATTGTACATGATAATCAATGGTTCTTTCATAAAAATCATAGCTTTTGTAAGTTTCCTTAAAGTCAAACATTTCGGTATTGGGGTAACTGTGCCATCCCCATTCTGACTGGGTACCAAGTGAAATTCCTCTGATATAATAATCAGGGAATGACTGCAGTCCGGTAGGATCAACCGTAAATGCAAAACTTCCGTTACCAGCGGAAAGGGATGACAGTGAGTCAAACCGCTCAATCTTTGGCGTGTGTCTTTTAACGAGCACCTCTCTGTTAATTTGACCAGTTGTACTTTGGTCTGGCCGTTGACAGGTACATGAAATAATCAGCAGCAGGATGACAACAGGCAGGTTAGTAAACTTTCGTTTCATGTTTTCAATATTAATCAGAATATATCATATTCATTTGAACAGTGGATACTAATGTTATTATTGCAATATACCAAAAAAGAAATACAGCGTCCTGGAAAATTCGCCATCGACCTGATTTTTTTGGCTTTGAGGTCCCAGAACCCATGGTTGGGCATTAATTCTGTTAGCCATTTTTGTGCCAATAGGAGGAATATGTTCAAGAAACGATAAGTTTCCGGGAGGAAGTTCAGGGTGTGGATTCAATCCGGGTAATCCATAAAACTCAAACAGCCTGACATAAAGATCCCGGTTTTTTGTAGCCACCAGTATTTTCCCTTCAACTGTATTAATATCCAGCCATTTAATGTCTGAAAAATATCCCTTAAACTCAGGATAAATCCAGGGGGAGTAGCCGGTTGTTGTATTATTATATGCATTTTCCCAGACATTTAATGAACCTCCCTGCAACCTGTTTTTCCATACCCGATATGGACCGTTCCCCAGCCACTTTGCGCTTAATACGAAATCTTCGGGATAATCAAAGCTTATGCCGGTAAAATGATACTGGCCGGATAATTCGTAGGAATAACTGAGTTCAAGCCATCCACTGGTGTATAATTTCCAGTGAGCATATTTCATATCACCCTTGTATTTGACATGTATAACATAGCCATCTTCGGCCGGATAATGGTTCAGACTTTCAGTGACCTGTTCTCCGGTGCACAGTAAAGGACCATTACCGAAATTCATTCGTCTTCTCATACCATTCAGGACATCTGTCAGTAAACCATTTTGTTTATTAATTGAAAGAGACATCCCTTTCACAGTTAATGTAATGATGCTGTCATTTTCTCTGACTTTAACTTCATCATCACCTTTGAATTCAATGAACTTGTTCAGTATGGCTTCATTGGTTTTAATCATCCATGACCATTTTTGAATTTCCATTTCATAAGGATCATATGCTTTGATAAATAGGGCATCGGCATCTTTCCATTCAGGGGGCAGATTCAAACGGATTCTTTGGCTTTCGCCAGGGTTTGCGTCGGGACCTGTTAAAAAACCTTCATGGAATAATTCATATCCGGGTAAAGGATCAGTGGGTAAATTGAATGAAACCAGTTGCCACTGGAGCTTACACTGATTCAGGTTAGTGAAATCAAATCGATTTTCAAGGATCAGTTCTCCGTTGAAAGTGTCAAATAGTTCTTCCATTCTGATATAAACAGGGGTAAAGATCCCTTTGATGGCATCATAACTTCCTTCCTTTTCCCGGTGCGGACCGACAACTCCATCCGGAGCATTTACACCATTGACATCAATTATATTTCTGAGATCGGTTCTTACCACTCCCTCATCAAGAAATGCCCATAAGAATCCTCCGCCAGATCGTGAAGAGTTCCTCATTAGTTCCCAGTAATCATATAATCCGGCAGCTCCACCTCCGTCGTTCTGGCAGTGTAAAAACTCGGTTGTCATATAAATCAGTGAATCCTGAAGAATCCTGTTTACACCTTCATAGGTTTCATAATGGTTGCA
>Ga0114922_10003786_pt1 | contig 14087 bp, 7 predicted proteins | sample AartaG_FD_100975 | JGI IMG/M metagenome (GOLD analysis project Ga0114922, IMG submission 100975) | Deep subsurface microbial communities from Aarhus Bay to uncover new lineages of life (NeLLi) - Aarhus_00045 metaG | ecosystem: Environmental > Aquatic > Marine > Oceanic > Sediment | place: Aarhus...
CCTCCTTCGATAATCGAACGATGTATTTTTTCATCGACCACCTCCATGTTTGCGTAAATATAGCACAAACAACTACGGAAGTCAATGAAATACCCATTATTATTATGTTGACATGACACTAGATCAATCCCAACAAATTGAAATGCTACAACTGTTCCAGTAACCATGATTAAGTAATGGATCACTCTGCGCAACGTAAATTGTATTCCCTTATCGATGCTGAATTTGTTTAGTACACGTTTTAAAATTATTCTATTCAATAGGCGCGAGATGATATAAAATACTGTAATCACAAGCATAAACATAACGATTGATGAAACGGTTACGGGTATATGCTTGATCTCGAAGAGCTTGAAATCGAGAACATAGTTAATCACGCCTATTATACTTGCATATTGGTCGCCTAATTCCATATAATTTCTCCTTTGATTGAATCAATGAATATTGACACTGTTCTATCCTATATACATCGCTTTACTTTACCAATTGATCAAACATATCTCGTCTATTTATAAACCGCCAAAATTAGCCGAAGAGCCTTTTGAAAATTGATTTAACAGGGCCTTCATATTTTTTTACAACCATTACCGAGGTAGGCGCATATCGTGCAACTTTTTCAGCAATTTTACCTAATAGCATTTTTTTAAAAAACGGTTCTTTAGCTGCGCCGATGACCACTAGATCATAATCCCGGCCGGCTTTGGCAATTCCGCCGGCAATACTCGATGATTTGATAACTGTTTTTTGTCGTTTTATTGATTTATCCAGAAGACTCAGGGTCTCCTCAAGCCGTTCGTCCATAGCCTGCTGCTGATCGCGATCCATATTTTTAAAAACCACATAGCCACCGGTTATCGTCATATCGAAATTTCCGGCCATGCTATTCAAAATTGTAGCCGCCAATCCAGCGTTGGGGCCGCCATAGATCGGTAACAGGCAGTTTTTAAATTCATGTTTTTTATTCAGTTTGATAAGTACTAAATCACAAGGCGCTAACCTGACAGTCTTGTCGGCTATCTCGCCAAACAGTCGGTCGCGCGTGTTCGTATATCCTTTCCAGCCCATAATCAGCGCCTGTGCCTTTTGATTCTCGATAGCTGTCAATATTCCGTCGGCAGCATGGTGAGCAATAATGATATCTGTTTCCAGGTCTATCTTTCTTTCCGCTGCATATTTTTTGGCCTGGTTAAGAAGCGATTCTTTATGATGAGAAATCCGAATGCCCTCATGGATCGGCATCTGGCGAGGCACCTCAACAACACTTATGGCTGTCAGCCGGACTCTGCGTTGTACGGCTATCGGATAAGCAATGTCGATAAGTACTTTTATGTTTGCCGGGTTATGTAGAGCTACCAAAACCGACGGCTCCACCTCGACATCAATAGCCGGTTTTTGCGGAACCAATACTTGAGGTTCTAATATTGCCGCTTTTTTTTCGAATATAGCATAATATAATAGAACGCCAATAACAATCCACCCTAACGTGACATACCAGGCTATCGGTTGAAATTTGAATTGGTATAAGGCTAGGAAAATATTCAGAATAAATCCGGCCAGGGGAATAACAGGATAGAAAGGAACTCTGTATTTCCTTGGAATCTCCGGATGTTTACGGCGAAGCACGATTACGGATAGATTAACCATGGCAAAAGTCAACAGGAAAATCAGACTAGCGGCCGAGCCTACGGCCTCAATAGGCAAGGTCAAGGCCATGGCGATCAGTATAACGCCGGTGACAACTATTGCTACATGAGGGGTTCTACGCTTCGCATGGATTCGGGAAACCGAACGCGGCAACAATAAATCGCGTCCCATCGAAAATGCCACGCGAGAGGCCGCCATAACGGTAGCATTAAGAGCCGACATGGTGGAAAGCAAACCGCCGGCAACAATTACAGCTACGCCTATAGCGGGCATAAATCCTTCGGCGGCCCGTACTATGGCCGTTTCCTTGAATTTGCCCAAGAATTGCCAGGCTTTTAAACCGCCCGAGTCGATAGCTGAGAGAGAAACAAATAGTATTAGAAGGTACATGCTAATCGTTACAGCTAACGATATGAAGGTTGCCTTCGGAATATTTTTTTCCGGATCTTTAATCTCCTCCGCTACGGTCGCTATCAGGTCGTATCCCTCGAAGGCAATGAACGTTAATCCCATCGCCACCAGAACACCGCCCAAACCAGCTGGGAAGAATGGGAAAAAGCTATCAGTGATCCGCGCCGGCTCATCGAAGATTCTCATCAAGCCAAAATAGATAAAGATTCCAAGTATCAGTATCTTTGAAATCGTTAAAACGTTTTCAGCTTTGCCGGTAACCTCGGCGCCCCGAACATTTAACCAAACGAAGAATGACCCAACAAAAAGAGTAATGGCCAACACGGCTTTATGGTGGCCAATTAAGCCGAAAACAGGGTCAGTTAGCCAAGGAGTGTATTTGACAAAAAATTCCCAGAAATAACCAGCAAAGCCTAATGCATATAGACTACAGGCAACGGTATAAGCAAACCAAAGCATCCAACCGGCAACGAATCCTGTTGCTCCAGGAAATGCAATTCGAACGAAAGAGTAACCACCACCGGCGCGTGGAATCGCTGAGGCCAACTCTGCGTAGGCAAATGCGGTCAAGAGCGTTACTACCCCATTCAATGCAAACGACAAAATAGATGCCGGACCCGCTTCACCGGCGGCGATACCAGTCAAGACGAATATTCCGGCTCCGATCATTGCCCCGATGCCTAACATACTGGCATCAAAAAGACCTAAATCACGGGCAAATGTCACATTGTTGGAATCTATAGTCTTTATTGAATTGGATTTCTCTTGCATACTCGTTCTTTAAATAACTCTAACATATCGGAGACGTTTTTATTTTATTATTATAGGCGATTTCCATTTTTGATTTCAACAAAATTGTTTTCGATATACTGAATTAGCAGCAGCCAACTACAGAATTGTGGGATATTGAATAATCCCTGCCGATCCCTGAATTGGACTTTCCATTAGGCTTAAAATGCTTTAGCTCTAATTAATGAATATAAATTGACTTGTAATTCTGCTCACAATGCCTTAATTTTATATTAGAAGGATTTCGGGTACGAGATAGTAGAAATGAATTATAATCGGTAAGTTTATTTAATTAAAGTACTAGGTTATATTCTGCTTAAGGAGGCGATAAGCGACATGGTTGCGTTAACATGGATAGGTATTTGTATTTGTATTGTTCATTCGGCTACTTTTTCAGGGTTAAATTTGGCGCTTTTCGGCTTAACCAGAATGAGACTGGAGATAGAGTCAGGATCAGGAAACCGCCATGCGACTAAAATCTTAAGTCTGCGAAAGGACTCACATTATCTGCTTACTACGATCCTTTGGGGAAATGTCGCTTTCAATACTTTATTAGCGCTGTTATCAAACTCGGTGCTAACCGGTGTTCTGGCTTTTGTTTTTTCTACGTTTTTCATTACTTTTTTCGGAGAGATCATACCTCAAGCCTATTTTTCAAGGCACGCTTTAAAAATGGGATCCCTGCTGACGCCTATCATCAGATTCTATCAGGTAGTTCTGTATCCGCTGGCAAAGCCAACGGGATTGTTGCTAGACAAATGGCTAGGGAAGGATGGAATCAAGTACTTTAGAGAACACCAGCTTAGAGAAGTCATAAAAAAGCATATCGAGGCTGAAGAAGCCGATGTCGATCGGCTCGAAGGAATCGGTGCTCTGAATTTCCTTGCTTTAGATGATTTACCCGTGTCGCACGAAGGAGAGATCTTATCCGATGAAAGCCTTATACGACTACCAACTTCAAACGGAAATCCTATTTTCCCATCAGCAAAACGATCAAGCAAGGATGCTTTCTTACAACAAATCCAGAAATCTGGTAAGAAGTGGGTCATAATCACTGACGAGCAAGAGCAACCTCATTTGGTAATTGATGCTGATGGGTTTCTTCGCGAGGCTTTGTTTGGCGATGGTGATCTCGATCCAACACCCTACTGTCACAGGCCAGTAATTATTACAGATGAGAACGTGCCAATTGGAGACGTGCTGTGCAAATTGCGTGTTGACGCCAAGGGTGCCGAGGATGACGTGGTTGATCGCGACATAATCCTTCTCTGGACTGCTCGGCGACGCATTATCACCGGCTCTGATATACTTGGGCGTCTTCTACGCGGTATTGTAGTACGCGAAAGCGAGATAGCAATCTGTAGATGACATAATAAGATGAATGACTGTTTAAAAATATGCCAGCCCTTGTCGGAGAAATTGGAGGTCAAATATCATGAATAAACTGGTCAGCCGAGCTTCCAAAAAGCATGGCCTTAAACCCGGAGCTGTTATATATGTGGGCAAATCCCGAACTGAGGATGTGCATATAAATGTAATTGATTACACAAAAGCAGAGTACACAGAAAAAATCGTCGCTAAAGTTGAGGATTGTATTTCTTATAAGGAAAGCCCGACGATTACCTGGATAAATGTTGATGGAATCCATAATGTGGAAATCATAGAAAAACTGGGAAATTCCTATGGGCTTCATCCACTTGTTCAGGAAGATGTTGTAAATACCGGTCAAAGACCCAAAATGGAAGATTTAGGTGATTACATTTTTGTGGTTATGAAAATGCTCTATTTGGACGGTGTATCAGGTGATCTGAAAACAGAGCAGGTAAGCATAATTTTTGGTAATAGCTGGGTTATTACCTTTCAGGAAACTGGTGAGGATGTATTTGATATGGTTCGGCATAGGATAAAAAAACACTGCCCCGCGAGTGCGTTTTATGTCGTCTGATTATCTGGCTTATGCTTTACTCGATGCCGTAGTTGACCATTACTTTATTGTGCTGAAAAAAGTCGGAGAAAAAATAGAGAATTTGGAGGATGAAATATCTGAACACGCCATTCCTGAGAGCCTTGAGACTATTCGCGAGCTAAAAAGACAATTGATTTTTATGAGAAAAGCTGTTTGGCCTCTGCGAGAGGTAATTGGCGGTTTGGATAGGTCCGAAACCGAGTTAATCAAAGAATCAACCGCTCCATATTTAAGAGATTTATACGAACATACTGTCCAGGTTATTGACACAGTCGAGACGTTCAGAGATATGGTTTCGGGATTGCTTGATTTATATCATACAGGAATTGCCAACCGGATGAACTAAATAATGAAGGTTTTAACAATCATTGCTACGATCTTTATCCCTCTTGGCTTTCAGGCTGGTGTATATGGAATGAATTTTGATACATCCATTAGTCCCTTCAGCCTGCCTGAGCTTGGATTCAGGTATGGCTATGTGTTTTTCTGGATAATTGCATTATTCATTGGTGGTGGACTGTTTATGTTTTTTAAAAAGAAAAAGTGGTTGCAAAAGCCAAGGCTTAGCTTACAAACAATCTATTTTCTAATTTAAATTATGTTTAAAAAAATTGTCAAATGGTTTATTTCAATTATCAGCATTTTCATTTTACTAATACTTTTTGTTTTATTATTTTTCACATTAGCACCGGGTGAAAAGTTTTTAAAGGGAGTGCTTGAATCACAGCTATCAGAAACGTTAGACCAAAATATAATTATAACATCGTTGGAAACCAATTTGCTAACGCGACTGGAGATTGACGGTTTATATATTTTAGAGAATCATAAGGATTCAACCGTTCATGTTTTGTACCTAGACAATTTAAAAATTCACTACAGCCTGATAGAGCTTCCAAAAAAGAAAATATCGATAAAATCAATAGGTGTCAGCAAATTAGATGTAAACTTTAAACGAGACAGTCTAGGCTTTTATAATCTGCATATTCTTAATTCAGCAGATACAATGGCTGCTATTCAAACCGAAGAATCTAAGTATAAACTTGCTCTTAATACTCTCGCAATCGATACATTGATCACCTCTTATGTTGATGAATTAGCCGATTTAAATGCTTTTGTTAAAAACTGTAGAGTAAACATAAAACATATAAATGAAAAAGACTATATATATAATGTGAATATTAATGAAATTAAAAGCGTTTATGTAAATATACCCATGTTAATTGAAGATCTTGCTTTAAATGGCACAATTAGCAATGAATTTTTTGCCATTGATAATTTTAAGGCGAATTTTAGCGGATTCAACGTAATAGCGGCGGGTCGAGCAGATCTGGGAATTGATACAACAATTATGGCAACCATAAAATTCGAGGGAAATCCTGAATTGCTATTGGACACGGTATTGTCGACTTATTCTATACCGAAGATTAAGTTCAGCAAAGACATTTCATTTTCAGCAGATATAAGAGGCAATCTGGACTCTCCTTTATTATTCGCGAGGTTAAGTATACCCGAAGCACAAAGTGAATTAAGTGAATTTGATGATTTGCTGCTTACTTTATCTTATGAAAACGACATAATAACTATGGATTCTTTAAAAGTTGATGTTTTTAATGGAATAATAAAAGCAAACGGGTCAGCAAAAGTCGATAGCCAACTAAGCGGGGATGCTAACATCAATATTATAAACATTGATATGGCACAAATATGGATGACAGTATATATGGAGAAATCACCTTATGAAGGGCAAATTAATGGCCAATTGGCAGTTGTTATTCCAAGTGAAAATATTGTTGATTGGCGAATCGATTCGAACTTGGAGACGTGCCAGGGAAAGTACCTGGGCAAAATTTTGCCCGATTTTTCTATGAATGCAAGATTGAACAATGGTTTTGGAAAACTAAGTGTACATCACCCGAATTTTGCAATAAATTTAAACTCGGCATTTGGAGATTCGAAAATAGACGGCAATTATACAATTGATATTCTAAGTGTCAAAACACTTGCTGAAATATTAGATATCGCAGAGATCGATGGTACAATAAATGCATCAGGCAGATTAGGTGGAACGTTTGAATCTCCGGAAATTGACGCTCATATTAATGCAGAAAATATGAATTATAGTAATTTCCCCTTAGATAAATTAGAAGCGGACATTAGGTATAAAAATGACCTGCTGCAATTCTCAAAACTAAATTTTTTCGGGCAGCTGGATTCTATTAACCAACTAAAGCTACCTTTTGATATTGATTCAGTATCCGGTAGTATTATTTACAACGGTTGGGCCTCAGGCAATCTCGATAATATTAAAGCCGGCTTGGATATTGAACTAAATAACACCAGATTTGGCCAATGGGGAATAGACCATGGGAGATTTCATATTTCAGCAAATGGCAAAAATATCTATATAGACAGCTCATATATTGAAAAGAACCTGCAACTCCTTAAAGTCGGTGGCAGCTATAGTATCGATGACAGCAAAGGCAAATTAAATTTATCATTATTCCGGGATAAATCTGATACTGTAGGGGCCGGCAACATAAGCTCGGATTTTCATTTTAAAGAAAATGAAGCTTTTTTGCTTAGCATGCAGGGTCACGATATTGATTTTACACAACTTGCCGCCATTTATTCAGATACCCTTATCGCGGGTGGAATGCTAAATTTTGATTTATCTCTGGATAGCGAATTAAACAATATAGCCGGAGGATTGAAAATCAGGGCGGTTGATCCCATGTTTAAAGATGTTTATATTGACTCTTTCATCGCTGACATCTCTGTCTTTGATGAAAAATTGAACGTACCCAAATTTGAATTATACAAAGCGAAGCATATATTGAAAAGTTCAGGAGTTTTAACATTAGAACAAGACAGCCTTGGCCAGCTGTCAGTTACTGACAATTGTATTATTAGCGCCAAGCTTTATTACGATGATTGGGACATGGCAATTCTTAATCCATTCCTTAAAGAACGAGCCGAAGTTTCTGGCATAAGTTCACTCAATATCGAATTCGATGGAATTTTAAGCGCTCCAAAAATCACAGGATCGCTAGAAATAGACGAAAGCGATATTATTCTGTTGCCGGAAGGCGATTCCATAACCAGCTTGAGCCTGCAAATTGCCATTGATGATTCTATTCTTGCTTTCAATCATTTCAATGGAATGATCAACAATATACCTTTTGAAATTTCTGGAAATGTTACTATTTCTAATAAACAAAATTATAATTCAAACTTATTATTTAGCATCCCCGATGTTGGTTTTATGAGTGCTAAGGGCGGCTATTCCTCAGAAAAAATTAACTTAAAGCTGGTAATTGACGATCTTGATCTGTCCTTGCTTGAGCCATTTGTCCCGTCTGTTTTAAAGCTTGAGGGAGTGTTAAACAGTGAGGTGTTGGTACAGGGCGAGGTGGATAATCCTTTAATGTCAGGCGATCTTTTAATAAGGCGATTCACTTTTCAGCCCGAGATTATACCATCACTATTCACTGGTGGCGTAATTAAAATACAATTTGATAAACGGACAATAATATTGGATTCCCTTTATTTGAAACTTAATGATGGACCGCTGCTGATATCGGGCTTTTTGGCCCATGAAAATGGCGAAATTGTGGAAATGGATTTCAATGCAGCCATAAATAATCTAAAAATTAATCAACCCAAAGAATATGAAATACATTTACATGCGGGATCGCTTAAATATTCGGGGAAAAGGGAAGGCTTTTTATTGGATGGTGATCTTCAATTCGGTGAATCTAAACTTCTAACTAAGATTAAAGCCCAGTCTATTTTGCCATGGGCTCGGAAAGTCGAAAAAGCTCTGCCGGAGCTGCCATCCATTTTGGAACAAACAAAAATCAATGTTAGAATCCGGGAAAGCGACAAGTTATGGATTGATAACAATCTCGCTCATATCCGCCTGCATTCAGAGTTAGGATTTATTGGCAGTCCCATCCAACCCAATATTACCGGTCGGTTGAGTATTGACGAAGGTTATATATTGTACCTAGATAGAAAGTTTAAGGTGAAACGAGGTATCGTTTTCTTCAACGATCCTTTCAGGTTTAATCCTGAGATCGATCTGTTAGCTGAAGCTCAAGTTAAAAGTTACCAGGCTTTAGAAAGCCAATCCTACATTATCAGAATTGAAATATCCGGTGATCTCGACGAATTGACCACCGAAGTTTATTCCGAACCACCTCTTGATAAAACGGATATCATGGCATTGCTCACATTAGGCGCGACAAGGTCACAATTATCGGGCAAAGATACGGAATCAGGAGATGTGAGTACTAAAGGTATATTATTGGAGCGGGCGGCAATGCTCTCCAGTCAACGAATATCTGGTTATGTTTCACAAAGGATGGGTACTTTTCTGGGGCTTGATGAAGTAAGTGTCGAGGGTAACTTGTTTAAGTTTGATAAATCCTGGGGACCTCAGCTTTTGGCTTCAAAAAAGCTGTCTGAGAAAATGTCTTTAACTTACAAAACTACCGTCGGACACATGAACGATCAAAGCATTAAATTGAACTACAAGCTTACCAGGAAATTCTCATTAGAAGGGCAAACAGACAGGCAAGGGCGATCAGGCCTGGATTTAATCTATGGATTAAGGTTCAAATAGTGAAATCGTCAAGACCAATCATACTTTCATTTATATTTGCCGGTATATTATTCTCCGTTACTTGTTTGTTCGCGGAGGAAAAAATGAAGGTTCGATCCGTGAGTTTTAACGGAAATTCAGCATTTTCTGAAAAACGTCTGTTCCGTTTAATGTTAACAAAGCCATCGGGATTTCTAAGCAAATCGTATTATTACCCGGAAATATTGGAAGAGGATATAGCCAATATAACATTATTTTACCAGAATAACGGCTATCTGGAGATTAAGGTTGGAGAACCCGTTATGTCGGCGGATTCGGCAAATAGCGAGGTAGCCATAAATATTCCGATTGATGAGGGACCACTGACAAAGGTCGAAGGTATTTCAGTTTTAGGCAACGACATATTTAACGATTCTACATTGCTGCAAAAAATAAAACTGAAACAGGGTGATTCTTTCAAAAAATCCCGCATTCAGGAGGGAATGGTGGCAATCATTTCTTTGTACGCTGATCAAGGATATCTTGATGCAATTGTCAAACCCGATATTAAAATCAGCTATGAAAGTCATCTTGCGGTCATTGATCTGGTGATCAACGAGAACAATCAGGCGACTATCTCTGACATCCAGATTAAGGAATTGGAAAAAACAAGAGAATATGTTTTGAAACGGGAATTAAATTTTAAGCCAGGCCAGGTAGTAAGTTATTCTAAACTCCTTAGCTCGCAAAAGCGCCTGTATCTAACGGGACTTTTTGAAAGCGTCTTTATTAGACCCATATCTGCCCCATTTAATGATCCAAAGCAAAAAACAATTCTTATAGAAGTTAAGGAAAAATATTCCGGTGAATTGAATATGGCAGTGGGATATGGATCTACAGATAAAATTAGGGGTAAATTTGAGATTCTAAATAGCAATTTATTCGGCACTGGACGACAAGCGGGTGCATCACTAAGCGCCAGTTTCATTCGTCGAGCTATAGAAACCTCCTACTCCGAGCCATGGACATTCGGATTAAGATTCAAGACCGATATCAATCTTATATATGAGTATCTGGAAGAACCTGGATATGATATGGGTCGCTTCGCCGCCCGGCTTACCGTAGGTAAGTCATTACGCAAAAACTCGCATATAGGATTAACTTACAGATTTGAAGAGGCTAATTTAAAAAACGTTGAGGTGACCAGGATTCCTGCTACAATCGATTCAAGAACAAGGAGCTTAATGTTGTCTCTTGTGTATGACACTCGAGATAATCTTTTTAATCCCAAAACAGGAAAATATATCGAATGGACAAATGAGTTAGCAGGTTCGTTTTTAAAGGGCAATAATACCTTTGTGCGTTCTATTCTAAGATTGAAAGGATTTTATTCGTACAATCCGAAAACTATTTTTGCCTCGTCATTAGAAATTGGCTGGATGAATTACTTTGGAGCATCCGATGATATTCCTTTGAATGAAAGGTTTTATACGGGAGGTCCAAATTCTATCAGGGGGTTTGGCTATCAACTTGTAGGGCCTCTTGAAGGTGAAGATATTCCCCTTGGAGGTAGGTTTAAGGTCGTTTGGAATTTAGTTGAAATCAGAAGGGTAATTTATAAATTGATCGGTGGAGCTATCTTTTTAGACGCTGGTAACGTATGGTCTGATATCGCCCATTTTCATATTAAAGATTTGCGATTGGCGGCCGGGCCCGGATTTCGTGCCAATACTCCCATTGGACTTATGAGGTTTGATTTGGGCATTAATCTTTTTCCTGACAGCCCTGAAACTACTACCAAGCTTCACTTTAATGTAGGACATTCATTTTAATATGCTGGGCGCTATGTTCATATTTAATTATCTTTGGTATCGTAGACGTTTTTAAAGCGTCTTACGGAATCATCGTATCGTTTCAACTTCATCAAATCCGATAGCAAGGTGTGCCTTGGCGCTGATTTCATTACCGAGTTCTGAGTCAAATGCAAACTCTGCGCAACCTTGACTGCGAGCCCAATCTGCGGCATCAATAATAAAGGTACGCCCGATGCCCGCCTGCGTACATTAACATCGACATACCAGACTTCCAGATATCCAATTGATCAGCTATACCTATTTAAGTAGCGGCGATTTCTTCATTCAGAAAAATCTGCATCCTGAGATTTATCGCTATATATGCTTGATGATATATCTTAAACATCTTAATTGATACAGTAATTTAGATTGGAAGCATACTATAGTTTGTTTCAGCAACTTCTGATCAAAGAAATATCCCAAAGCACGGGGATTTGTTTAAAGCACAATAAATCAAAATCAAATCTTCATATTATTTCAGGCAAAATTGCTTGTGTGATAAAAATATGATCGGTTTCTGAACAACTGAAATATGGTCTTTAATTATTTATCATTTTCTTTCTTCTCTTGTTGATTTATCTCCAGCCTAGAACTAATTATCTCACGAGCTTTTTGTAATCTCTCAATCCGAGTTTCTACCTTTGCCCGTTCACTTACATCCTCAATCTCGTTTAGAGATTTCTCTAGATCCTTGATTTCATCTCCTACTTTCTCAAATCTCTGTCGAAGTTGTTCAATTGATTCTGCTTCATCTGCCTTGTCGAACAATATTTCTTCAGGGGCTGCTTCGTCTTTGGCAGGCTTGCTCTCCTGCACTACTTTCGGAATGAACTTCATGTCTGAAGAGAGTTGACGAGTATTCATAAAATTTGGCGAAACGATTTCAATACCGGCTGTATGAAGCTCATCCATTACACATTCACGAATTCGAGACCGAGCAGACAACAGTTGTTTAACTTCGGTAAGCAACCCGGCGATACGGTATACGACGGAGAAATCTCCCATTTGCATTATGTAAACAAACGGTTCCTGTAACTCGCATTTTTCAGCGGCGCCTAGCAGCGCTTTCTTGATTGTGACTCGAGGGATATCATATCCTAGCGACACCTCAGTCCAAACAACCGTACCTGACGATCGCACAACTTTAACCGGGCTGGTGACTAAACTGAGGTTCGGGAGAGTTATCAAATCACGATGCTCGGTTTGAACCTCAATGTGAAACAGTCCACGTTCGGAAACCCGTCCGAAACTATCACCAACTGAAATGAAATCGCCTACTCTGAATCTCTTTACCACCCGCATCATAAATCCAGCCAAAGCATTTCCAACGAAGGTTGTGGAAGAAAGGGCTATCGCGGCGCTGAGGACAATCCCAATTAGGCCAAGTACCTGCCCTTTTTGATTGTCATTGATGGGTGATACAATAATCACGACTACGACTAACACAAATGAAAGCAGTAGCGTTATCAGCTGCATTTTCATGTTCTTATCTGCCTGACCCTCGTATCGCTTGTCCAGCAATTTCCTGATTCCAATTAGAATCAAGACGCCAAAAACTAAGGCTGCGGCCAGAGGCAAGCCTGGATGCAAGAATTGGAATACATTTTTTAAAATTTCCATTATGTACCTCTCTTATATTCATAGATCTTTGCCAGTACTTAACAACGTTACGTCCATTGATGAGCTGGCTACTTTCACAGTTCCGTCAGGATTTTCAATACCCTAAAGTATTCTCGAAAATAGCCGCTCAATATTGCTTTGCTCGTTGCCCAAGAATCCTCAAAGATATTTTCCAGAATATTAAGGGAAATTGAGGTCAAGTTCAACTATAACATAAACAAAACTTGATTTTATTTGTTCCATGACTTCAGTATTTTCTTAAATCCCATACCAACTATTTTAAGTGCCACCAAGACTGATGACTCCTGTGAGTAGAATATGGACTGATTCCTCAATATTAAATAATTTTGATTTCTATAGACATTTATATTAAGTTATAAGGAAAATTGGCTATTAAGTCATACTGAATGAAATTCGGGAGATGATATAATGAAACGTATTGCCGTTTTAACCAGCGGCGGCGACGCCCCGGGGATGAATGCCGCAATCCGGGCTGTTGTCAGAACTGGAATCGAACTTGGGATGGAAGTGTTTGGGATAGAACGGGGATTTATTGGTCTGAAAGAAGGTTGTTTTAAGCCTTTAAAAAGGAGAGATGTTAGCGGCATTATCCAGTTGGGGGGCACAATGTTAGGCAGCTCAAGGCTTCCTGAATTTCGCGAAAAAAATATACGTGAGCAAGCTATATCTAAGTTGAATCAAGCAGATATTGATGCATTAGTCGTGATTGGCGGCAATGGTTCTCAAGCTGGAGCCGCGGCTTTATGGGAGGATGGATTCCCAACAGTTGGAGTTGCTTCGACTATTGACAACGATCTGGTTGGTAGTGATCCTACAATAGGCACTTATACGGCTGCCGAAATAGCCTTAAAAGCAATAGATCAGATTAAAACCACCGCCTCAGCCCAGCACCGAGCTTTTTTAATTGAAACTATGGGTCGTAAATGCGGGCATTTAGCATTAATTGTCGGTGTAGCCGGAGGAGCGGAAGCTATTGTAATTCCGGAATTTGAATTGACGCCTGAACAAGTAGAATTTGAGTTAAAAAGCGCTTATGATCGGGGCAAGTCGCATGCCATTGTGGTTGTCACTGAGGGTGCTGAAAACAATGCGGATCGTTTAGCTGAATATTTTAAAAAACGGGAACAGGAAGTTGGCTTTGGTCTTCGAGTTACGAAACTTGGTTATATTCAACGAGGCGGGGCGCCTGGAATTTATGATA
>Ga0114922_10003787_pt1 | contig 14083 bp, 11 predicted proteins | sample AartaG_FD_100975 | JGI IMG/M metagenome (GOLD analysis project Ga0114922, IMG submission 100975) | Deep subsurface microbial communities from Aarhus Bay to uncover new lineages of life (NeLLi) - Aarhus_00045 metaG | ecosystem: Environmental > Aquatic > Marine > Oceanic > Sediment | place...
GTCTATAGCGACTATATTTAAGAATGACAGTGGGTTATTAGTCTCATGCAATACCCGTGATTATGAGGTGCGCATTCCTATGAAACAGACCAGAACCCATAATTAGAATTGCTGAGGATTATTTGGAAAAACGTATCAATCGTTCTATCAGCTTGTAGCCATCAGCGACAAATAGGCCCTGGGCCCCGGCATTTTCCTCGCTGAAACCGCCAGACCCATCCTGAGGGGTGGAAATCCCTGTACCACAGATAGCAAACGGGACGGGTTCTGTGGTATGCGTCCTGACAGAGATAGGTGTATAGTGATCCGTTGTGACCATGATACGAAATTCCGGAAAGCCCTTCATCCCATCTAAGACCTTTCCCACGACCATGGCGTCAAATGCCTCGATCGCGGAGATCTTTTCGTCCAATAAGCCGGCGTGCCCTGCCTCGTCCGGCGCCTCCACGTGCACGTAGATCAAGTCAACATCTTTGATGACCGACAGGGCATATTGCGCTTTGGCCTCGTAATCGGTATCAAAATATCCGGTGGCACCCGGAACCCTTATCACCTCAAGCCCTGCATAAACACCAATCCCTCTCAAGAGGTCTACAGCAGAAATCATGGCCCCTCTAAGCCCTGTCTTCTTTTCAAAAGCCTCCAGTTGTGGGGCATGTCCCTGACCCCAGAACCAGATATGATTGGCCGGTTTCAGCCCTTTTTCGACGCGCCTGTTGTTGGCCGGATGATCTTTTAAGATTGTGCCCGCGCGATCCATGAGCTGAAGCAATACCCCATGAGAGGTCATACGATCCAAATAGGGTTGGACCCCCTGGCCGGTAATATCGTGAGGAGGCGTGGTGTCAACCTCTGCGGCCCCACCCTGCCAGACCATAAGATGCCGGTAGCTCATGCCAGGATAAAACCGGAAGGTCTCATCTCCTAAGGCCCTGTCCAGATCCTCGATAATATCCCGGGCTTCATCAGTGCTGATGTGACCAGCACTGTAATCGTCCATGATCAATATGCCATTTTGCGTGGAAAGGGTGACCAAATTACACCGGAAGGCCACATCTGTCTCGGATAGATGGACGCCAAGGCTGGCCGCCTCTAACGGAGCCCGCCGCGTCAGGGTAGCTTTCGGATCGTAGCCCAAGAGACTCAAGTTGGCCGTATCACTTCCGGTTTCGCACCCCTGTGGAATAGTTTGTGCCAGACCTAATTCTCCATGGTCGGCTATCCAGTCCATATGGGGAGTACGGGCAGCCGCAAGGGGAGTTTTGCCTCCAAGCTCGCCAATGGCGTAATCCCCCATACCGTCGCCCACCAAGATGACATATTTCATCTCCAACCCTCAATCCGGATCAGAACGGTCTTGTCTTTGACTACATCAAGTTGATCGATTTCCGAAAGGGCCATCCGTACGGCCGCCTCCTTGGCCTCATGGGTAATCATGACAATGGGTACGGCGCCTACAAGGTCCCGCCCTTTCTGGTGAACCGATTTGATGCTGATCTGATGCTTTCCGAGAATCCCCGAGATTTTGGACAGCACACCCGGCGTGTCTTCGGCTGAAACTCGAAAATAATACTTGGTCTTAATCTCTTCGATTGACTTGATCTGCCGTGCCTTGACACCGGCCGGCTGATACCCCACAGACGGCACCCTTCCCACCGCATCCGTGAGGATATTGCGCGCAACATCTACCAGATCGCTTACCACAGCGCTGCCTGTGGGCATCATTCCAGCCCCGGGTCCATAGAGCATCACGTTGCCCACTGCATCCCCTTTTATGTAGAGGGCATTGTAGGCATCATTCACATTGGCAAGCATACTGTCATCCGGTATCAGTGTGGGATGCACCCTGGCCTCAATCGCCTCACCATCGTCTTTTGAGATAGCCAGGAGCTTGATACGGTATCCGAACTCTTTTATGAACTTGATGTCAAGGGGCGTGACCTTTGAAATACCCTCTGTATAGACAGCCTCAGAATCGATGGGTACGCCATAGGCGATAGCAAGGAGTATGGTCAGTTTATGGGCCGTGTCGATCCCTTCGATGTCAAAGGTGGGATCCGCCTCTGCATAGCCGAGTGCCTGAGCTTCCTCCAACACTTTTGAAAAGGGTCTTGCCTGGTCGGTCATTTTGGTCAGAATATAATTGGCAGTGCCATTCAAGATACCGAAAAGGCTTTCGATGCGGTCTGCAACCAGGCCTTCCTTCAGCGATCGAATCAGGGGAATTCCACCACCCACGCTCGCCTCAAAGCCCACCTCCACGCCCTTTCGGGAGGCTGCGGAAAAGATTTCATCCCCGTGTGCGGCCAGAAGCGCTTTATTGGCCGTAACTATGTGTTTCCCGTTTTCAATCGCTTTTAAGATAAAACTCTTTGCCGGTTCATAACCACCAATGAGCTCTACGACAATATCAACCTCAGGGTCGTCAACGACCATTTCGGCATCCGTTGTAAGGAGGCTGGCATCCACAGCTACCCCCCGGTCCCTTTCAAGGTCAAGGTCGGCTATCCATTTTAGTGCAAGGGAGGCCCCGAGGCGTGACTCGATCACCTCCCGGTTTTCCAGCAAGATCTTTGCCACACCAGACCCCACGGTTCCAAACCCCAACAAACCAATGTGTATCTGCTTCATCTGATCACCCGTTTCGATTGCGGATTTCGGAATGCAGAATGTTTTTATTGCGCCATTTATTCCGCAATCCGAATTCCGCAATCCAAATTCGATTCATGCTGTATTCTGCATCAAGCATCGAGCATCAAGTATCAAAGTATCTTACGAATCCCCCTTATGGCCTGATTGATGCGCATCTTGTTTTCTATAAGGGCGAACCGAACGTAATCGTCTCCGTATTCCCCAAAACCAAGCCCTGGCGAGACAGCCACCTTGGCTTTTCGGATCAACATCTTTGAAAACTCAACAGAGCCCATCTTAAGGTATGGCTCAGGAATCTTTGTCCACACGAACATGGTCCCTTTGGGTGGCCTGGCCGGCCAGCCCACCCTGTTCAGCCCGTCTATCAGGGCATCACGCCTGGTCTTGTATGTCTCTACTATCTCCTTGACACAGTCCTGAGGCCCGTTTAGTGCAATAATGGATGCAATTTGAATGGGTTGAAAGATCCCATAATCGAGATAGCTCTTGATGCGACGAAGCGCTCCCACAATCTCGGGATTGCCAACGCAAAAACCCACACGCCACCCCGGCATGTTATAACTCTTGGAAAGCGAGAAGAACTCTACCCCGATATCCTTGGCGCCCGGCACCTGAAGAAAACTGGGGGGCTCATATCCGTCAAAGACAAGGTCTGCATAGGCAAAATCATGAATCACCAGAATGTCATGTTCTTTGGCGTAGTCCACGACCTTTTCAAAGAAGGCCAAATCGACCACTTCGGTTGTGGGATTGTGTGGAAAGGAGATGATGAGCATTTTGGGCCGAGGCCATGTCTGCCTTGTGGCAGCAATCAGGTCTTCAAAAAAATCCCGATCCGGACTCAACGGAATCCCGCGTACATCCCCACCAGCAATGATTGCCGAATACGGATGGATAGGGTACGTGGGATCGGGCGAAAAGACGACATCCCCCGGCCGTATGGTTACCAGTACAAGATGAGAAATCCCCTCTTTGGCACCAATGGTGACAATCGCTTCGGTATCCGGGTCTATATCCACGCCAAACCTGCGTCCATACCAATCGGCAATTGCCACCCTGAGCTTTGTGATCCCCATGGATGCTGAATACCGGTGATTCCGGCTCTTTCCGGATGCTTCTATCAGCTTATCCACGATGTGCTTAGGGGTTGGCATATCAGGATTGCCCATCCCCAGGTCAATAATGTCCTCTCCCGCACGGCGGGCATCCATCTTAATCTTGTTTACCGTGGTAAAGACATAGGGAGGAAGCCGATTCAACCGGGCAAATTCTTTCATGGTGCTATCCTTCCTTAGGGTGTCTGGGTCAAGCCCATAAACTCCTTCTTTTTAAAGACGTTATTACACCACAGCAGCGGTGATGTCAAAAAGATTTCTTTTGACTTATTGGAAATATTATACTAATCATGCTGCAAATATAAACACATGAACCCAACGGAGCGTGGTATGAACGAGTCTCTTACTTATCAAGATGCCGGAGTCGATATCGATAAAGCCAATCGTTTCATAAAAACGATTAAAAAAATTACCAGGGAGGCCCCTCGCTCCGGGGTGATTGCCGGCATTGGGGGCTTCAGTGGCCTCTATTCCCTTGACGTGAGCCGGTATGAAAACCCCGTTCTGGCAACCTCCACGGATGGGGTAGGCACCAAAGTCAAAGTTGCTTGCATGATGGACAAGCACGACACCATCGGGATTGACCTGGTGGCAATGTGCGTAAATGATATTGCGGTGCAGGGTGCCAAGCCGCTGTTTTTTCTTGACTATCTTGCCATGGGAACCCTTGTCCCCGAAACAGGAGAGGCGATTGTCCGGGGAATCGTCGAGGGCTGCAAGCGTACCGGGTGTGCTCTCATCGGGGGCGAAACAGCAGAGATGCCTGGACTTTACAGAAGCGGCGAATACGATCTGGCAGGGTTTGTGGTCGGCATTGTAGACAACAGCAAGATCGTAGATGGATCAGAGATTGCAGTTGGCCACAAGCTTATTGGCCTCGCCTCAAGCGGTCTTCATAGCAACGGTTACTCTCTGGCTCGAAAGATTTGCTTTGAAAGGCTTAAATTAAAGGTAGATGATACAGTTGACATATTGGGAAGAACCATTGGGGAAGAGCTTCTGGAGCCGACCAAGATTTATTCCGAGGTCATCCGTCACCTCTTGCGTGACTTTCCAATACACGGCATTGCCCACATAAGCGGTGGTGGTATCGTAGACAACCTGCCCCGCATACTCCCCTCATCCTGCAAGGCCCTGATTCAGGAAGGAAGCTGGGAGACCCCGCCTGTTTTCACCTTCCTTCAGGAAGCAGGTAAGCTCTCAAAACGGGAAATGACGAGAACCTTCAACAACGGAATTGGGCTCATCATTGTAGTCCCTGAAAGAGCGGCACAGAGAATTCTGGAATTCCTTGGGGCCATGGATGAAAAGGCATATGTCATAGGTAGTGTTGTGGAAAGGAAAAAGGGAAGTCACCAAATCGCCTGGGTATGAACCTATTTCGCATTTCGAATTGCGGATTGCGGATTTAAAAACAAGGTGAAACGAGTATCCAGTATCGTCTTGGTGGGCATCGTCGATCCCTACAGCTACAGAATCATCAGGGAAAAAGTTATAGAATTTTCGAGACATTTCAGCCCCATGCCACTATATCGAAAACCTTCGCCAGTGCCTCCGGAAGTTTTTCGGGCTTGCTCCCCCCGGCCTGCGCCATATCAGGACGCCCTCCTCCGCCACCACCCACTACAGCAGCCACCTGCTTTACGATCTGGCCAGCATGGTACCGACCCAGATGCTCCTTGGTAATCACGGCCACCAGCAGAACCTTATTCGGTGCCTTGCTCCCCAGCACCACAATACCTGACTTCATCTTTGCTTTGAGGTGATCAGCCATCTCCCTCAAGGCCGCTGGTGTGTCTACTGAAACCTCCTGGGCGAGAACAGATACGCCGTTGACAGTCCTGACCTCAGAAAGTAACCGACCTGATGCCTCTGCCGCCGCTTTTGCTTTGAGGGCGGCAAGTTCCCTGTCCAGGCCTTTCAGTTGGGTCAGGGTCTTATGGAATCTCTCTGTAAGCTCCTCGGGTTTGCTTTTTAGCATCTGTGATAGGGTATGCAAGGTCTGGGTGGTCTCCTGGGTGTATGACAGGGCAGCTTTTCCTGTGAGTGCCTCGATGCGCCGCACCCCTGCTGCCACACTCCCCTCGCTGACAATCTTAAACAGCCCGATATCTCCGGTGCGCTCAGTATGGGTACCACCGCACAGTTCCTTGCTGAAATCTTCAATGGCTACGAGGCGGACCCGGTCACCATACTTTTCCTCAAACAGGGCGGTCGCCCCTGTCTTAAAGGCATCCCCAGCATCCATCTCCTCGATCTGAAGAGGGATGTTCTGCTGAATTCGCTCATTGACCAGGGTTTCAATCTCCTGAAGTCTCTCCTCTTCAACGGCAGAAAAATGCGTAAAATCAAAACGCAATCTGTCAGGTGCTACCAATGACCCTGACTGCTTGACATGGTCCCCAAGGACTTGGCGTAGGACCGCATGGAGAATATGAGTGGCGGTATGGTTCCTGGCAATGGCCAAACGTCTGTCCTGATCCACGGTCAGGGTGACGGTCTGCTTTGGGGAGATGCTTCCTTGCAAGACCTTTCCTTTGTGGATAATGATATTATTAGGATCCTTGACCGAATCTGAAACTTCCATCTCAAAATCTTGACCAGAAATAAGGCCACGGTCTCCCACCTGCCCCCCTGCCTCGCCATAAAACGGGGTCTTGGCTGTTACAAGCTCAATGGAGTCCCCTGCACTGGCCCGTTCGAGGGCCTTGCCGTCTAGGACCACCATAAGGACTTCTGAGTCAATACTTGTGAAGTCATAACCTACGAAATCGGTTTCTATCCCCTGGGCCGAAAGGGCCTTGTAGGCTTCTACTGCCCATTGATCGCCAGCACCTTTCCATGCGGTGCGCGACCGGAGCCTCTGCTGAGCCATGGCCTGCTCAAATCCCGTCATGTCTAGAGATATCCCGTCTTCCCGCACAATATCCTGGATAATATCCACCGGAAAACCATAGGTGTCGTACATCTTAAAGATTAGATCACCCGGTACCTCTGAGACGCCCCTGGTCTTCAACTCACCCAGTGCATCCTCCAGCACCCGGAGACCGGTGTCCAGGGTTCCCAAGAAGCGCACCTCTTCATTCTTGATAATATTCTTGATGTAGGCGTCTGCTTCCAACAGCTCTGGATAGGCCATCTTCATGACTTGTGAAACCTTTCCTGCGATCTGGTGCAGAAAAGGGCGTGCCAGGCCCAGAGTGCGGCCATAACGTATGGCCCGCCTCAGGATACGGCGCAGCACATATCCTCGTCCCTCGTTGGAGGGAAGTACTCCGTCACCAATGAGGAACGCTGCCGCACGGCTGTGGTCTGCAATCACCTTAATAGACACATCAATCCTTGGTGATTCGCCAAGAGAGTGACCAGAAAGGGCCCCGATCTCTTTTATGATGGGCATGAACAGATCAGTCTCATAGTTATTGGTAACCCCATGGACCACTGCTGCAATACGCTCCAGGCCCATGCCTGTATCAATGCTCGGTTTTGGAAGAGGCGTCATCCTGCCGGCTTCATCCCGGTTGAATTCCATAAAAACCAGATTCCAGAGCTCCAGGTAGCGATCACAGTCACAACCGACCCTACATTCCGGCCGCCCACAACCGACCGCCTCTCCCTGGTCTATAAGTATCTCCGAGCAAGGACCGCAGGGACCTGTATCGCCCATGGACCAGAAATTGTCTTTTTCCCCGAGGCGAACGATACGGTGTTCAGGAATCCCTGTGTGGCTGGACCAGAGCCTGTGAGCCTCATCGTCTTTTTCGTACACCGAGACCCACAGTCTATCTTCAGGGATGCCATATCCCCTTGTCACAAGATCCCAGCCCAGTTCAATGGCCCGCTCCTTGAAGTAATCTCCGAAAGAGAAGTTTCCCAGCATCTCAAAAAACGTGTGATGGCGGCCTGTGTGTCCTACATTCTCAAGATCATTGTGTTTGCCACCTGCCCGAACACACTTTTGAGAGGAGGCTGCCCGCACATAAGGGCGCTTGTCCTCCCCTAGAAAGGTTCGCTTGAACTGAACCATACCGGCATTCGTGAAAAGCAAGGTAGGATCATCATCAGGCACCAGCGATGAGCTCTTCACAATCGTATGGCCCCTTTGCTCAAAATAGGCCAGGAATTTATTGCGCAGATCATCTCCTGTCATGTTGGTCACTTGTTATTGGTTATTGGTCAATAACGGAGTGCCTATCTCCGCGGTCATTGGTCATTGGTCATTGGTCATCGCCTACTGCTTACTGTTTACTGTTTACTGCCTACTGCTTACTTCTGACCCCCTTTTCCCCGATCAGCCACTGCTTCGGACTCAGCAGATTCTTCTTTTGCCAATCCAAGGGCCTTACTCACCTTCTCCAGGATACGAGCAGACACATCAGGGTTTTCCTTCAAGAAGCTCTTGACATTCTCCCTGCCCTGTCCAATCCGTTCCTTGTCAAAGGAGTACCAGGCCCCGCTTTTGTCGACGACATTGGTTTGAACCCCCATGTCAAGAAGGTCGCCGGCAGTCGAGATCCCGTCGCCGTACATGATGTCAAATTCTGCGTCTTTGAAAGGGGGTGCCACCTTATTCTTCACCACCCTCACACGCGTGCGGTTGCCGATGACCTCCTGCCCGTCCTTGATGCTTCCAATCCTGCGGATGTCAAGCCTGACCGAGGAATAGAATTTAAGCGCATTCCCCCCTGGCGTGGTTTCAGGATTGCCAAACATCACCCCGATCTTCATCCGAATCTGATTGATAAAGATAACCGAGGTCATCGATTTGCTGATACTGGCGGTCAGCTTCCTCAGGGCTTGTGACATAAGCCTGGCCTGCAGCCCCATGTGGGTATCCCCCATCTCCCCTTCAATCTCTGCTCTGGGCACCAGGGCCGCCACCGAATCAATAACCAAGACATCCATGGCCCCGCTACGAACCAGGACCTCAGTGATCTCCAGGGCCTGCTCACCAGTGTCCGGCTGGGAAACCAGTAAATCGTCACAGTTTACTCCCAGCCTTCTGGCATACATCGTGTCCAGGGCGTGCTCGGCGTCGATGAACGCCGCGATACCGTCCTGCTTTTGCGCCTCGGCTACGATGTGAAGAGCCAGGGTAGTCTTGCCCGAGGATTCAGGACCAAAGAGCTCTATAACCCGCCCTCGCGGGATGCCCCCGACTCCCAGAGCGCAATCCAGGGCAAGCGATCCGGTCGGAATAACCGGGACGTCCGCAACCACCTGGCTGCCCAACTTCATTATGGAACCCTTGCCGAACTGGCGTTCTATCTGCCCCATAGCCAGTTCGACCGCCTTTTCCTTGTCCATGGATATGCTACCCATAAATACCCCCCCCTCATATTGATTGCGGAATGCGGATTGCGGTAATGTTCTCAAGCCGTTAGGCGCAATGCGGATTTTTTGATCCGCAATCCGTACTGTTCTCAAGGCGTCAGCCGCAAATCCGAAATCCTATAGTGCCACCTCAGCCAGCTTACAATAGACTGCGCCGCTGGGGCGCAGATCACTTTGAAAAAGGACCACCGATTCCGCCTTGAAAGACTCTGTTCCAAACTCTCCCAATGCTTGCAATGCCTTACCCAGCTTGGCCCGGTCCAGATGACCTTTGACGCGGCCTATCGTAAGATGTCCCTTGAAAGGCCGCTTCTCCTTTGAGAACCCAAGGCCGTCGAGCTCAGATTCCAGGTCCACTTGAAGGGCACGCAGGACCTCTTCATCCCCGGATATCCCTACCCAGACGACGCGCGGGCGCTTGAGGTCCGGAAAAACACCAATGCCCTGTGCTCTCAGGGTAAAGGGCGAAAAGGCCTTCGCTGCTCGCCCCATCGCGGCACGGATTCTCTCTACATCATCCCTATGAATATCTCCCAGGAACTTCAGGGTCAAGTGCATGCCTTCCTTCCGGACCCATCTGATCTTAAGACCTGATCCCCGAAGTGTGTCCTGTGCTTTCGCAATGGCTTGCAGAACAGATTCCGGCACATTGATGGCTATGAAAGACCGTATTTTTTCACCCATCTTTTTATGCCCGTTCAAAGTATAGACTCACAATGCTTTCGTATCTGTATGAGGGCTTGCTCTGAAGCCTTCTGTTTGATCTCTCCTCGACTACCTCCAAAGAGATATTTCCAACACTCCACATCCTCGTTCCAGGCCAGGGCCATGTAAACCGTGCCAACCGGTTTTTCATGCGTACCGCCTGTGGGACCGGCAATCCCGCTGACCGATAGGCCCAGGTCCGTCCCTGCCAGCCGCTTGATGCCGGTTGCCATGGCCCGGACGCACGCCTCGCTCACAGCCCCGTGTTCTTTAATCACCTGCCCGGGGACTCCCAGTAGTTCAATCTTGGAACGATTGCTATAGGTCACCACCCCCCTCTCCAGATAATCCGAACTGCCGGAGATATTGGTCAGCCGGTGGCAGATCAGCCCGCCAGTGCACGATTCGGCCACCGCAATGGTCATTTTCCGAGAAAGTAGCAACCCAGCCACTTCCTGTTCGAGTGAATTGTTCTCCATTGTTTTTAACACGCAGTCACCAAAGTAGACCTCTGAACTTAGGCTGCCATCCAGAACATATCACCATATTACGGGATGTTACGTAAAATACTTAAAGCAATACTTAAAGTAGTCGAATAGCCAATCTCAAGGCAACATTGGCATAAATACCTGCAAGGACGTCATCGCCGACTACACCCCACCCACCCGGCAATTTCGTTTCCAGCCTCCTGATGGGAAAAGGCTTGGCAATATCCATGAGCCTAAAGAGAAAAAAACCAATCACCACACTCTTTACGCTCCAGGGTATCAAAAACAGAGTCACCAGCAAACCGGCTATCTCATCTATGACAATCAAGCCGCTGTCTTTTTTCTTGAATACTTTTTCTGCTTCACCTGACATCCATACGGCAAATCCTGTAAACAGGCCAAGGAAAAGAATTCCGTGAACCAGACCGAGCCTCGAAAGGAGATAGCAGAGAGGAATGGCAACCAGAGTACCAAAGGTGCCAGGTGCAACTGGCGCATATCCTGCGTAACAGCCTGTTGCCAGCAGAACCACACATTTTTCTCGAATCCTATACAATGCCTTCTTTGATTTGGGATTGCTATGCCGTCTCCTTCACAATAGTCTCATACACTACCTTCAGAGGCACCTTCTTCTCTAAGGCAATTTTTTTGCAGTCCTCATATTCGGGTGCCACAGAAACCCTGCCTGTGGGACCTGAGATCTCCTTTACACGCACCTTGCCATAAGAGGTGGTGGCCTCTTTGACCTTTCGTGGGAGCTTTGATCGCTCTGCCCGATAATGCCGCACGCCGATGGCTGTGGTCTCTGAAAGAATCCGCTGTACCACGGTCTCTCGATCAGTCTCCTTGCATATAACCTGCACCATGGTCCCGGGTCGGTTTTTCTTCATAAAAACCGGGATCAAGACCACATCAAGGGCCCCATCTTCAAAGAGTCTCTCCATGACAAAGCCAAATATCTCGGGATTCATGTCATCTATGTTGGTCTCAACGACTGTCACGCAATCTGCCTCACACGCAAAATCGGGCTCCCCAAGCACAACCCTGAGCAGGTTTGGCATTTCTTTCAAATCACGGCTCCCCACGCCGTAACCGACCTGTCGAATCAGCATTTTGGGCGTTGGGCCGAAATCTCGACAAAGCGTCGTAAGAATCGCAGCGCCGGTGGGTGTAACCAGTTCGTGGGAAATTCCCGTGCCGTAGACCGGCACGCCATCAAGAAGGGCCAGTGTGGCAGGGGCTGGAACGGGAAGTCTCCCATGCTGGCAGGTGACAAACCCTTTGCCCACTGGAATCTCTGAAGCGAAGATCTTGCCAATGCCAAGCCATTCCACACCAAGAGCAGCCCCCACTATATCGACAATAGCATCCACGCCCCCCAGTTCATGGAAATGGACACTCTCTTTGGGGCAGTTGTGGATAGACGCCTCAACTTCGGCCAGCCTGCCAAAGGTCTTAAGGCTTAAGCCTTTCACCGCGTCCGGGAGGGGGCTGTTGTCGATAAGAAACCTTATATCTTGATAATTCCTGGCATGTTCGTCCTTGTCTTCCACCAGGACTTTGACCTGCCGGCCGTGAATCCCCATCCGGGCAGCCGTGCTGATCTCCAAATGAAAGGCCTCAAGGGGCATGTTGCGGATATTCTCTTCAATAAAATCCCCTGGAACCCCCAGATGAATCAAGGCTCCAAGAATCATATCGCCGCTGATGCCGGCAAAACAGTCAAAGTAGGCGATCTTCATTCCCATCCATATCCTGCATGTGGCCCCGAGCATAGCGACCCGCTATCGCAATCCGAATTTTCTGATTTCTTAACACACCACACCGTGGGAGTCAAAAAAACGGAGTCGAAAAAAACTGCTGCCACCATAGAAACCAACCAGATCCGCCCGGCCACAGCAAGATTGGTGTAGCGGATTGATCCGACAAATTGACTAAGCCTGTCTTGCTTTCCTGGCATGAAGCTGTATGATCTCAAGGAGGAGTTCTACGGAATTTACCATGTCATCCAGCCGAATCGACTCCCGCACCGTGTGTATGTCTTTCATGCCTGTGCCAAGGACACCCGTAACAATCCCTTGGCCAAAAAATATATTCGCATCGCTCCCGCCACCGCTCGTCTTGGTTTTCATCTCACGTCCCAGGTTGGACGCGGCCTCCTTTGCCAGGGTGATTACCGCGTGATCTTCAGGAACCTTCAACACGGAAAAATCCTGCCGAACCTCCAGTTCCAGCCTTGGAAGTCTGTCATCCGAGGGAAACCTATCTTTGTAGTTTGAAACTTGGCGTTCAAAACTCTGGACAATCCTTAGTGTTTCTTCCTCCAATTTTTCAGGGCTGTGGCTGCGGACCTCGCCAGCCACGGTCACAAGACAAGGGACAATATTGGTGGCTTTGCCGCCCTCGATCAGCCCGATGTTGGCTGTGGTCTCCTCATCAATACGGCCAACACGGATCTCTGAAATCGCCCGACTGGCCAGATGTATGGCATTGATACCTTTTTCAGGGGCAGCGCCGGCATGTGCATCCCGACCATGGACTTTGAACTGTATACGATTGGCAGCAGGGGCTCGGGTCACAATCCCATCGGTGTCGGCGGCATCCAGGCTGTAGCCGTATTGGGCCTTGATCATGGAATAATCAAAATTTTTGGCCCCCAGAAAACCAACCTCCTCGCAAATCGTTACAACTACCTCTAAGGGCCCGTATGGAAGTCTGTTTTTCTGGAGTATCCTGATCGTTTCAATAATAACGGCCAAGGCCGACTTATCGTCAGCCGCAAGGATGGTGGACCCATCGCTTGTAAAAGTGCCATCTGAAAAAAGGACCTTGACCCCCTCGCCCGGCTGGACCGTATCCATGTGGGCATTGAGCAGCAGCGGCACAACATCCGCCCTGGTCCCCTTAAACCTGGCGATCAGGTTACCGGTATCACTTCCCACCTTTGGGCCGGTCCCATCGATCAGTACCTCCGCCCCCAGGGATTCAAAGATCCCCTGTAAGGTCTTCGCAACGGCCCCCTCTTTCTTTGAAACACTGTCTATCCGAACCAACGTTCTAAAAAGATCACCCAGGCGCTCGTGATTTACCATATCACATTTCCCCTTTCACCAGGAATCGTTATTGGTCATTGGTTATTCGTTATTCGTTGCCTGTGAGCGGATTCTTTTTCTTCCCCCTTTAATTCCGCATTGCGCCTGTCGGCTTGAGAACATTACCGCAATCCGCATTCGAACATTGTGCTCATACAAAATCGTTGACAGCCTTAACAATCATTATGTATAAAAACGATTTCGAGTGTGGAAGTGGATAGCTCACTGGTGGGGCTCCCGGACTTCAAATCCGGTGTGGGGCGCTAAAACCGTCCCGGGTGGGTTCGATTCCCATGCACTTCCGCCAACTCTTTTCAAGCATCACACCTTCTAAATCCTCTAAAACAAAGCCTCAATGAGAAGCTCTTAATTCAAATTCTATATTTTCATATACTTGAAGAATGTTACCATGTAAATCTCTATTCTTTTGAAGGCACTTAGTCAACGGCTTGATCAATATTTGCGGAAACAACCTTAATTTGGCGTAACTTCTCAATAAGGCTGGGCTTGCCTATAGCTCCTCCCTTTAATAATTGGTATTTCTGGAATATTTTTAATGGTTAAGGATTTCAAAAAGATACTTGCCATTCTACAGGAAGTGTAAGACCACAAGGAAACCAAAATACTTTCACAATCAGTAGAATTCAAAAAAAAGGTAGGGGAATTATATTCACCCCGGATACATACGGTGGGCGGA
>Ga0114922_10003788_pt1 | contig 14082 bp, 10 predicted proteins | sample AartaG_FD_100975 | JGI IMG/M metagenome (GOLD analysis project Ga0114922, IMG submission 100975) | Deep subsurface microbial communities from Aarhus Bay to uncover new lineages of life (NeLLi) - Aarhus_00045 metaG | ecosystem: Environmental > Aquatic > Marine > Oceanic > Sediment | place...
ATGCTCATACACTTCACGCGCTGCCCCCACGCGCGCTCCTGCGTCGGCCATGCAGTCAACGCCCGGCACGCTCCTCGTGCCAAGCCCACGCTGGCTACCCCACCCGGTCAAGGAATTTGCCCTGCTGCACAGCTTCTCCAAGCGTGTCTAGCGCTGCATATCGGGGGCGAAGTCCTGCCAGTTGATCCGGGGAGGCAGCGCGGCTTAGGGGTTGGCGGCGGCCTACTTGCGCGCCTCTTGTTCTGTGCTTTCGCTGCTTGACCTCATTGGCCAAGCGGCGCCAGCAGCTCAGCGCAGCTTCCCGATCATCTCCAGCGCCTTCTTTTCGTACATTGCCTGCCACTCCGGAGCAAGCCTGGTCAGGGTGTCCTCATAAGCGTCCCCGCCGTATGCGTCCGCTGTGGGGGCATAACCGATAGAGCCGTTTGAGTACGAAGCCAGGAATGTGAATTCGAACGGTGACTGCCGCTTGATATAGAGGCCGACCTCTGAGAATGTCTCCCCCGGAAAGCTGACAAGGACGAAATCACCGATGCGCATGACCTGCACTTCGGCCTGCAGGGGGCCCTCTTCACCTTTCTCGATCTGACGCTGGATGAGCTGGCGCTTGTTGCGGATGCGGATGAGGCGTTCCATGTTGTGGATGGACTCCAGGTACTTGCCTATGCGCTGCTTGTTCTCTGCGTCCAGATGCTGCAGATCGTCCGTGCCTACCTTCTTCTCCTGCATGTACAGGTAAGAGGAATAGGACGGGAAATCCGGATCCATGACATGCTTCAGGTAGAGGGGCAGGAAGGTCTTGAAATTGAGACTTGTTTCCGTACCGTATTCGCCGCAGCCCACGCCTGTGAAAGACTGGAGGATGTCTTCCTGCTGCACTTCGAGCGCGGCCAGGCACTGCTCCAGATCAGTGCGCCGGGGGAGCTCTGCTGTTTCCGTCAGCACCTGAAGCCGGCTATCGTCTGTCATCACGGCCTGTCTGGCGGCCTCCAGCACGCTCAAGCCCAGCATGGTGCCCAGTTGCTCCGTGTGCGGCGGTGCGTGCCAGTCCTTGTAGCGTATGGGCGTGATATCTCCGGCAGCCCCCTGCAGAAACAGCGCTAATGTATCCTCGCCGCTCAGCCCATTCTCCACGACGCGTGATGCGAAGCCGGGCAGGTCCGCAGTGACCCCGCCGTCGGGTACGCCGGCATAGGGGTGGCAGGCGAAGTCATAGAGCACAGCCAGCGTACCGCCGTCAACCCGGTCCAAGCGGAGGATGCCGATCTCCGGATCCATCGGCCCCACCCCCATCACGTCCTCATCGCGGGGTGAAGGATTGGCGCGTCTGATAGTCCATTCCTTGCCGTCTTTGAGCTGCAGCCTGCGGTTCATGGTGATGCGGTCTTCGCGGCCCTTGCCGATACCGATCTTCACCGGCACCATGCTGTCAGCCGCCCGGCTCACGGCCTGAGCAATGCGCTCGGCAGCATCTTCGGCTGCCTGGCCCTGGGTGCGATGGTTGTGGGACGCATTGATCAGCACGTTGCCCGGCGGGATCGACACCTGCTGCTGCACGAGCCGGCGCACGTCGGCAACGAGCTCATCTGATGCGTCTCCCAAGTCGGTGGCAACAACGGCGATCCTGGTGCTGCCGTTGTCCAATACCACCGCCTTGGTGCACAGCGGGTCATGCACGGCCACGCTCGGCTTATCAGTCATTAAGCTCTGCACGGCCGCGCCTGCACGCAGGTCTCCCGTTTCCGTCGGTGGACTGGCCATAGCTTCCTCCGCCTTGATTGAATCCCGATTTCCCAGATAGGCTCATGCCCGCGACCACCGTGGGCATTCTCGACGATTCTATCACGAGCTCGGTCATGGTCAATCACTTCCGCAGCCCTCGATGCACTCTACCCCGGAAGGGAGGCTGGTGTAGTGCACCGGATGGTTGACGGCGTCGTCCACGGCCGTCCGATCGACCATTCGGGGTCTCCCTGCTGCATGTCTGTGTTTGGCACTCCAGTTGCACACTACTCACGGTGTCTCAGGATGACGGCCGGCCCGCTGGGCCGGGCTACCCTTGGTCCAGGTGGACTGAGTAAGAACGCGCTGTTCCGCCTGGGGGCCGGCGCGTCTTCCCCTTGCCCCCGATTTCCCAGATGCCCGTGCGAGCATCCACCAGCTTCCATGCGGCCGCCTGGGTCAGTCTCAAGCGCTGATCCAACTCGCGATAGGCGCGCAGCCCGGCATCGGTCGTGATCTTCGCCCCACGGAATTCCAGCTTCAAGCGACTGTCGAATGCCGGCCTCAAGGCCCCATTTCCGGCTTCACCCATTGGGTACCATCATGTCCAGGGACGCCATGTGTTTGAAACCCCTGCCACACGGCCCTATTCTACCTGACGTCACGCTTCGCCATCGCCTCCATCTGGGAAATCGGGGCTAAGGGGTATAATCCTGTCGGGGAAACGGGGGCTATGTCGACCTTCCCTCAAGGCTAGACCATGGCACCGGCTGCCCCTGATTACGTCGCCAGAACCGTCCCAAGGTGGCCAGCAACGCGGGGTAACCACAGGACGGCACTCAGAGCGTCTATACGCGTTGCTGCGTTGAAGCTTTGACTGAGGAAGCCCGAGATACGTCTCGGCCCGTGACGCCTGGCGGCGTTCACGCGCGAGTCGAGGAGATGATGCGCGCCTGGCTGGACCGGGCGCCGGTGGATACACTCTATATCGAGAAACGGAGCCCTTGGGAGAACGGGTACGTGGAGAGCTTGAAGGGCAGGTTGCGGGACGAGCTGTTGAACCGGGAGCTGTTTCTGAGCCTGCCGGAAGCACGGTATGTGCTGGACGAGTGGCGGGAGGAGTACAACCGCCGCCGGCCGCCTGGGGCGTTCGCCGCCTCGGTGGCTGCTCCTCCGGTCGGGGCTGCGCCCCTCCCTACGGACCAGCCACCGAACAAACCCCAACCGATTCTCTCATAACAGGTGGTACAAGAATCGGGGAGGGGTCACCCCATCACGAACGGGTGGGACAATGAGGGCAGAGAGGTGTGGAAGCAGTACTACGCCAGGCGCAACGCCGTCAATCTCGGCATAAGCTGCGACCGGATTCAGAACGTCCTCTGGCGGCTGGATAACGGCAACATCGACGGCATCTCGCCCAGGCTGGCCGTGATGATGATCGGCTCAAACAACGCCAGCCGCAGCAGGCCGGAGGGGATACCCGAAGGGATCAAGGCCGTCGTGGAGAGGCTGCGCGCGAAGCTGCCCAACACGAGGGTCCTCCTTCTGGGCATCTTCCCTCGGGGGAAGGATAACGAGGACCCGTGGCGCCAGATCAACAACAAGGTCAACGAGCGCATTTCCACACTGGCCGACGGCGAGAACGTGTTCTACCCCGACATCGGCCCGAAGCTTGTCGCGCCCGACGGAACGGCCAGCAAGGAGGTCTTGCGCGACCTGGTTCACCTCTCCGCGAAGGGCTATGCAATCTGGGCTGAGGAGACCGAGCCGACGGTGGCAGAACTGATGGGAGAGAAGTGAGGCGCGACGAGCGTCGCACAACGGGGGAACGGGGGATGTCCCAAGGCCGCGCATTCCGCTCTGCTCTCGATGGACTGGGGGCACGAGAGCCCGGTTGCCACCGCCCGCCGAGGTGATCCGCGCCGGCTGCCGAGTACGCCAGAGGGTCAAGCGTACCGGCCGTATTCCTGGGCCGTCAGGAACATCGCCTTGACGTTCTCGACGGGGATGTCCGCCTCGAGTTCATGGGACGACGCCACAATGTAGCCGCCCCCCCTGCCGAGGACGTCGATGCACTCCTTCGTCTCGCGCACGACGTCGTCGGGCGTGCCGGGAACGAGCACGCGTTGCTGATCCACGGACCCGTGGAAGGCGAGGCGGTCGCCGTACGTGTCCTTCAACGCCGCGCGGTCCATGCCGTGCGCGGCCGATTGGATCGGATTGAGAACCTGGACGCCGGCCTCTACGAGGTCGCCCACGATGGGGCCGATCCCGCCGCAGCAATGCATCATGACCCCTGCCCCGTACTGATGGAAGAGGTCGGCCCTCTCCTTGATCAGGGGTGTGACGAACCGCCGGCACGCGCTCGGCGACATGAGCAGGCCGTTCTGCGTGCCCAGGTCGTCCTTCGTCCACATCAGGTCGATCGCGCCGCCCGCCGCTTCGAGCGTCAGGCGCGCGTGCTCCAGCCAGTAGTCGCAGACCTTGCGGAGCGCCGCATCCACGAGCCCCGGCTTCGTATGCATCGCCAGGAGCAGGTTCTCGAAGCCGAGCAGGCGCCAGGCGTCGTCGAAGACCGCCGAAGTGCCGCCCGCGATGGCATAGCCCTCGTGCTGCTCGGCCCGCTGTCGGATTCCGGAGTAGTCCCAGTCCTCCGCAGGCGAGGGGAAGGCATGGGCCTCGATGTGGGAGACGTTGACTGCGTCCGCCAGGGGCGAGCCGATAACGTCGTAGAAGGTGTCCCCCGAGGGCATGGGGGCACGCCGCCAGGTGACGCCCCAGTTGTCGACGTACGTGTCCTCGTCGAGTTGGTGCGTGAACAGGTGGCTGTAGTAACCGTCGATGTAGTGCGGCTTGCGCCCGGCCCCGACCGTCCGGATGTCGCTGCCGAAATGGCGGAGCAACGCTTCGTTATCCGCGAGCCCGATGTCATCGATAAGCCGCTTTCGCATCGGGCCCGTGCACTGGAAATCAATCGGGCAACGGTCGGGAAGGTCGCCTGCCAGGACGGCCAGGACTCTCTCGCGGCTGTTCATGGCGGATGCCTTTGCGGTTCGTGTTCCGGGAATCAAGGGGGAACTGGACGCCGATGACCCATCGGCCGGGCCGGGGCAAGCGCGGGGCATTCTATTCAACCTGGGGAGAACACGTCAACACGATGCCATTCGCTTTGGCACGCCGAGTGCGTCGCGGTATTCCCAGGCACTCCCTACGCTGGCCACTTTGCACCCATGCAGCGCGAAGTCGGGCCATTGACCAGAACGAACCGCCGGGATACACTCAGGCCGCGAGGTCCTCATGAGGGGCAGGCCTTGCGGTCTGGTCGGGCTCTTGCCAGGAGCATATGTTTTGCAGGTTGGCGGTCGCCGAGGAGGATGCGGACATGGACTTGCCCGAAGGAGTGAAAGCTGTTTGGGATCTGGAGAAGGCGCACCGCGAGGCGACCAGCAAGCGGGAGCGCGTCTCCATCAACGGGCTCTGGCGCTTCCAGCCTGCGGCCGGCGACGACGAGCTGCTCCCCGATCCAGGCAGCGACTGGGGCTACTTCAAGGTGCCAGGCACGTGGCCTCTGCAGCCCGGGCGCAGCGAGATGGGCCGCTGCCAGCGCATCTACGCCCCCGAGAGCTGGGCGGACACGCTGCCGGACGTCAACATGGCCTGGTACGCGCGAGAGATCACCGTGCCGGCCGAGTGGGAGGGACGTCGCATCGGTCTCTGGGCCGAGTGGGTCAACTCCCACGCCAGGATCCTGATAGACGGACGCGACGTCGGCGAGATCATCTTCCCCGGCGGGCAATGCGACCTGACCGAAGCCGTTCGGCCCGGCCAGACGCACCGGCTGGCCGTCCTGGTCGCCGCCCGGCCGATCTCGCCGAAGGGGCAGTTCCTGCCGTACGACGAGGCCTCCCAGGAGCGCCGGGTGAGTCGCCGCGGCCTTTGCGGGGACGTCTACCTCACCGGAACGCCGTCCGGCACCTGCATCACGCACGTGAGCGTCGACACGTCCGCGCGCGAATGGACCCTGACCGTCACCGCCGCCCTGGAGGGCCTCGAAGCCGGCAAGGCGTACGCGCTCCGGGCCCGCGTGACGGACGACGGGCGCGAGGTCCTGTGCGTCGAAAGCGATCCCTTCACTGCCGACGACCTGGAAGCCCGGCGGCTCTCGTTCAGCAGCGAGTGGAAGGCGCCGAAGCTCTGGGACGTCTACACGCCCGAGAACCAGTACGACCTGGAGGTCGAGCTGATCGAAGGGGGCGCGACGTTGGACGAATTCTACCCGGTGCGCTTCGGCTTCCGGGAGTTCTGGATCGAGGGCCGGGATTTCGTTCTGAACGGCAGCCGCATGCATCTGCGCACGCTGCCACTCAACTCGGCTCAGATCAACACGGCCACCTCCAGCTACGAGGGCGCGTGCGAGACCATGCGCCGACTCAAGGCGTGGGGCTACAACGCTGCATACACGCATAACTACGACTGCCGCGCCGGTTCGCACCTCGCCTTTGCGGAGATCCTGCGCGCCGCCGACGACGAGGGCATCCTGCTCAGCTTCTCGCTGCCGCACAACCTCGACTATGACTGGGAGGGCGAAGAGCCCGAGAAGCACAACGGCTACGAGCGGCACCTGGAGTGGTACGTGAGCTGCGCGCAGAACCATCCCAGCGTCGTGATGTACAGCCAGAACCATAATTCGACGCACCACATTGATGACGAGAACCCGGAGCGCATACCCCTCGTCCTCGACTGTGTCTTGACTGGGCCTCTGGCCGATCGGATCCGGCGGGTCTATTCGCTGGAGCCAGTTCTGCGGCAGTTCGACAGGACGCGCATCCAGTACAACCACGCCGGGCCCAGTCGATCCATGTCCAGCATGAACTGCTACCTGAACTGGACGCCGATGCAGGAACGTTCGGAATGGTTCCAGCGCTGGAGCGAGCACGGCGCGCGGCCCCTCTACCTGGTCGAGTACGGCGAGCCGCTCTTCTTCAGCTACTCGACCGTTCGCGGGCCGTGGAGCCGCATTCTGGCGCCTGATCTGCGGCAGTACCAGTACACCGAGTGGGGGGCCGCCATCAGTGGCGACGCGGCTTTCGAACTCAGCGAGTTTGAGACTATGTGCCTGCGCTGGGAGGCCGAACAGTTCCGCCGCAAGGAGCCTTTCCTGCGCAACGCCTATCCCGGAGGGGAGCTGTTCCGCGACGACATCCCCAACATCCGCGGCGTGCAGGCGGAGTTCATCAAGGGCACCTGGCCCTACATCCGCACCCTCGGCCTGAGCGGCTTCGACATCTGGCACGAGTCCAACCTGGCCCGGTTCCGCAAGGGAGCAAAGGCCCAGCGACGCGATTGTGAGACGGACTGGGACAACCTGCAGCGGCCCGGCTTCAGTCCGGACTTCTACGAAGCGTCCCCGAGCGACTGCGTCTTCTACTCGCTGGGCACGAAGCTGGAGGACTGGGAGCCCAACGTGCGCGGCGCAGCCTTCCGCCGCTACAACCAGCCGCTTCTCGCCTACATCGCCGGCAAGCCCGAGCGCTTCACCGCCCGCGGCCACAATTACGCCTCCGGCGAGGCCGTCGAGAAGCAGATCATCGTCTGCAACGACTCGCGTGAGACCGTCGAGTGCGCGTGCGAGTGGTCCGTCAACCTGCGCAAGCGCGTCAGCGGCCTGAGCACCGTGCGCGTGAAGCCCGGCGAGCACGAGCGCATCCTGGTGCGCTTCAATCTGCCACGCGGGCGGACGAACCGCGCCTACAAGCTGCGCCTGAAGGCCACCTTCAGCACCGGCGAGGTACAGGAGGACGAGTTCACGCTGCACGTGCTGCCGCCGCGCTCTGCGCCGCAGTTCAAGGTCAGGGCGGCGGTCTACGACCCTCGCGGCGAGACGGCGAAGCTCCTGGCCGAGCTGGGCGTCGACTGCGATCCCGTGCAGGCGGATGCCGACCTGAGCGGCTACGAGCTGCTGGTCATCGGCAAGAAGGCGCTCACCGTCGCCGGCGCCGCCCCGGACCTGTCGAGGGTCCCCGCGGGCCTGAAGGTCGTGGTGTTCGAGCAGACGAAGGAAGTGCTCGAGCAGCGACTGGGCTTCCGGGCTCAGGAGTGGGGGCTGCGGCGCGTCTTCACGCGCGTGCCCGGCCACGCCATCCTTGGGGGCCTGTCCGACGAGCATCTGCGCGACTGGCACGGTGAAGCGACGCTGGTGCCGCCGTCGCTGCCCCTCCAGGATTACTACACTTACCCCACCGTCAAATGGTGCGGGTCCGACACGCCGCGCGCAGGCCGTGCCGGCAACTACGGCAACATCTCATCGGTGATGATCGAGAAGCCGGCCGCCGGCGACTTCCTGCCGCTGGTGGACGGTGGCTTTGCCCTCCAGTACAGCCCCTTGATGCTCTACCGCGAGGGCGAGGGCATGGTCTTCTTCTGCCAGGTAGACGTGACGGGCCGCACGGCCGAAGAGCCGGCCGCCCGGCGCCTGGCCGCGAACATCCTGGAGTTCGGCGATGCCTGGCGGGCACCAGCCCGCAGGAGCGCCCTTTACGTCGGCGAGCCCGCGGGCCTGGAGCACCTAAAGGCAGCAGGCGTGGCAGTCACGGCCCATGGCAGCGGGCCGCTCGGCGACGGGCAGGTGCTGGTTCTGGGCCCTGGCGCGGCCGAACGGCTCGGGCAGGGAGCGGAGGCCATCGCCCGCTGGGTCGGGGCCGGCGGGCGCGTGCTGGCGCTGGGGCTCGGGCAGGCAGAGGCCCGCTCGGTCCTCGGCATGCCGGTCGAGATGCAGGTGGCCGAGCATGTCTCCTGCCGCTATGCGGCGGCCGAGCCGGACTCTCCCGCGGCGGGCGTCGGCTGCGGCGAGTTCATGATCCGCGACCCTCGGGACGTGCCGCTCGTGACTGGAGGCGCCGAGGCCGTGGGCAATGGCGTTCTGGCCGTGGCCGGCGGCGGGAAGGTTGTGCTCTGCCAGCTTGCGCCGTGGCAGTTTGACTACAAGGAGCTCTACAACACCAAGGGCGCCTTCCGACACCTGAGCTTCGCGGTCAGTCGTCTGCTGGGCAACATGGGCGTGGGATTCGAGACGCCGGTTCTGGGCAACCTGGCTTGTCCGGCCGGCCCGGAAGAGACGCGTTGGCTGGACGGCCTCTACCTGGAGGAGCCCGTCCTACACGACGACGACTGCTACCGCTTCTTCCGCTGGTAGAGGTCACCTCGTGCTTGAGAATGGAGCGGGCCGTGGCGGCGGGGGGACGGTTGACGTCCGCCCGATGGGCTGGGCACCGCCCATGGGCCGGAGACGGAGGGGTACGAGTGGCAGGCGACGACGGGAGCAGGTTTTCGCAACGGAATCTGACGCCCGGATACCCCAAGGTGGCCCTGGCAATCCAGGTCTTCTGCTGCGCGCTGATGCTCGTTGTGTTCTGTGTGGGGTACTGAGGCGAAGTGCCGCTGGAGGGCGATGGTCCCTTGCCTCCACCAGCACCCTCAGGCTGCTCGCAGGCTATGTTGTGCCCCGTTCCGTGGTCCCTCGGGGATTCACTCAGCGGTCACGGCATGCTTCTCCTTCCGATGCTGTCCGGCAAGCGGACTACTGTCGATGGCAAGGGCGCGCCCCATTCCCTCAGTCCGTTTCCAGAACGACCTTGAAAGCCGCCTTCTTCTTCAGCAGGTCGAAGGCCTCCGTCACTGCCGATAGCGGCATCCGGTGCGAGTAGAACTCAGCCAGGTTCACCAGTCCCAGCCGCACCGCGTTCAGGAGGTACTCATGCGTGGTCACCTCCCGTGGACCCATCACCATCAGACGGCTCGGCTCCACGTTCTCCTTCACCTCTTCCCGCGTGCGGTACATCGCGTAGGGGACGACCTTCCCCTCGGGGGTCAAACAAGCCACCGACCGCTTCACCAGTTCCACGTCCCCGCTGGTGTCCAGGACGAAATCAAGCCCCCTGCCTTCGGTGATGTCGCGTACAGCTTCGACCATGTCCTCGCTCTTCACGTCGACGGTGAAGTCCGCTCCGATCTTGCGAATGTAAGCCGGGGGGGCTTCACGCCGGCCCACCACAATCACCGGGGCCGCCCCCATCACCTTCGCGAACCGGCACATCCCCAGTGCTACCGATCCTGAACCCAAGATGGCCATACGCGTTCTGATCGTCACCTTCATGTTCGCGATGATGCTGGCGGTCTCCTTCAGCGTCACCAGCATGGTGGCATCCGCTGCCGACATCAGCATGTCCCCCGGGATCTTCTGCTGAAACTGACAGTAGCCGTGAGGTTCCGCCTCGGGCCGGTCCTCCCGCAGCGCCTGCGTGTCGGTCACCAAGCCGTACTCCGCCTCGAACACCGCCACCCGTGCGAAAAGGGGATCAAGCACCTTGGAACTGACAACGTCGATGAGATACCCGACAATATGCGTTCCCACAGGCGGGGTGATGGCAATCTCAGCGAATCCTGCTTCCAGCATTGTCCGGCTACTCCGTCTCCGAGTCTTTCCGGTTCGAGACTCACAGTGTGCCGATCTCTTACCCGTCCGATCTCAATGACGTTCGCTCCCATCAGCCTTGCCGCCATCGGCTCGATCGATCTAGACCAGACCGCGAACATGTTCATCCCATCCGCGCCCCGCCGTGGTCCACGCCAGATATTCGCTCTGCTGAGCGCTCACGCTTATGGGGATTCCCCAAAGCGACGACCTCTTCCCGGAAGACACGGTCGTCCACACTGGCCAACCAGGCCGCCGGGCCTCTACAGCTCGATGAGCTTCATGTACTTGCTGGATAGCTTCGCCGCCCCGCCCTTCCGCACAAGGATCCCGTTCTCCCAGCGTAGACCGAAGTCCTTATCGTAGAAGAACGTGTCCACCTGGAACGTCATGTTCTCCTGGAGGTTGTATGTGGAGCTCGACTCCATCCACGGCCGCTCCACCTCCATCATCCCGAGCCCGTGGCACGGTCCATAGAGCATGTATCTGGCGAAGCCACGCTGCTTAACGAACTCCTCGTATTCACGGACCACATCGGCGGCAGGCCTTCCGGCCCGGATGAGGTCGATGGTCTTGAGATGTGCTTCCAGACCGAACGCCCACAGGAGCTTCTTCTCTGGCGGGAGCTTGCCGATTACGAACGGGACCCCCACGCTGGAGGAGTAACCCCCGACGCGCGCGCCGATGTTGAGCTGGATCATCGTGTTCTTCTTGATCCTGTTGTGCGTGGGGCGGGAGATTGCATTGCACGTCTTCGGGCCACAGAAGCAGTAGAGAACATGCCCCTCGTATTCGCCGCCGTGAGTGTATATCTCGCGCTGAGCAATGCCGATCACCTGGAGTTCAGTCATGCCGGGGCGGATCTCGCCGAGGATTGCGTCGATCGCCTTTTCACTGACTTTGAAGGCCTTGCGCATCAGCGCGATCTCGTTCGCGCTCTTGATGATGCGCATGTTGACAAGGGTGTCGTCGGCCTTGACGAGCTTCACGCCCTTCAGTTCTCTCTGCAGGCGCTTGTAGACGGGCACCGGGAGGATAGAGTAGCCAACCAGCCCGAGTTTCTTGAGCCTGCGGCCCCCCATGGCGCGCTTGACGACGTCAGGGAAGGTCGCCACCTTGATGGTCGGGTAGTCGGGCTCGGCCGATTCCCGGTACTCGGTCATCTTTTCGATGCGGCGGATCTTGCTGCGCAGCCTTGCGTAGGTCTCGCTTTCCGGACCGATGATGAGGACGGGCTGACCCTTGGCCGGGACGAAAACTCCGCCCGCCTCGAACGTGGGCCAGTAATCCGAAAGATACCGCACGTTGGCGAAATCGGCCTCGTTGGAGTGGACCAACGCTGCGTCTAGACCCGCCGCACTAATGTTGGCCTGGAACTTGCGGATGCGCTCCTTGTACTCGCTGTCAGGGATTGCCAACATCACTCCACCTCCTTGATCATATCGTGTGCCTGCCTGAACCGCGCCCTTTGCGGGGAAAGCAGGGTCACCAATCTGTCAAACTGCCCTGCGGCATATGCGCCGCAGTTCGTGACACTAAACGGGGCCGGCCGTATTCATTCTACCTCCCGAGAACTCCGTCGTGACCGGTGTCGCTGGACCTATGACGGCGCATCAGTATGCTCTCCGGAGCTGGTTCACGCAAGCTCATGTGGCTCCGGAGGGTAGCAAGTGCCCATCCTCTCCGAGACCTGCCCCGAACCCGCCCGCCTCATGGTCGGATGGGCTTTTCGGTAGGTACACGTGTGTGTGGGCTCCCTCATCCGCCTTCCGTTCACCCCCGGTCGCGCGACCAGCGCTCCGCATCCGCGAGAAGCGCGCGGGCTTCTTCCTCGGTCTCGCACGACGTCTCGATGAAGAGGCCACGAGCAGAGAGGAGTTCGAGCGCCTCGCCGACCTCGTGCGCCGGGATGGTGATGTGCAGGTTCTTACCTGCCGCCTGGACCTTTCGCAGGACATCCAGGTAATGGAGCGGGCTCGGTTTGCCTGCGCCGGGGAGTATCTGGATGGCTTGAAGCCGCGGCAACTCGCAGAGCGCGTCGACGTGGACGAAGTTGTCCACACCATCCACGTGGTGCACCGCATGGTCGAGGAACTGCAACTGCTTCTCGAGGGCCGGCAGGAAAAGATCGCGGAACATCCGAGGACCAATCATGTAGGCGAAGTCGTTCTGCGTCGCGTAGAATCGCCCCGGCGACCAGAGGGAAAACCAGCCGGCGGAACCCTCGCCGGCCCGGCCCGTGATAGCGTGGAATCGCCGGTAGACGTCGACCCACAGGTTCACCAACGCCAGTTCTGCGGCGCGCACGGCCTTCGGCCGGTCCGTCACGTCGTACAGAAGCCGCTCGGTGCCGCGGAGCCAGGCGAGCGTGTCGCCACATCCGCCGAAGGCGCCGGTAGTGAGGATCGACTCACCACGACACGCCTCCGCCCCGAACTCCAGCGCCCGCAGCGTGAACCGCCACCAGTAGTTGTCCGGATCAATGCGCAGACGGCTGACATCGAGCCCGTCTCCGACGAGGATGGGGTCGACCCACCCGGTCGTCGGGCCGAGAGTCACGGCGCAGCCGAGGAACGCGCCGATTCCTTCGCGCCCCGGATAGCCGAAGTGCCAAATCGGGAACGCCTCGCCGCCGTAGAAGGTCCGGCGGTGCTCCCACTCCATCCGGCGGGCCCAGTACTCCAGGTCCGTCCAGAGCGCCGCGGAGTCGGCGGGAGGCTCGGGCGCTGGCGTGGGCGGCGCATGCCTCCGTCGCGCCGTCACCCACAGCGCGCAGCGTCCGAAGTACTCGTGCGCCCACCACGCCTTGTAGCGCTCCTGGGCTTCCGCCCAATCGTCCTTGTACAGAAGGCTCAAGACTGCTCCTTCGCTTCTCCGATGGCGCGTACCGGGCCTGCCATCAGGCATTATGTCATTCCGCGTGCACATTTGCCATGTGAGCGAAGTGCCGCCTCCTGACCGCGGTCGGGGGTTACATGCCCCCGATAGGCGAGGTGTTCGAGAAGCATGGTGCGGCCACGGCCGACTTCTCGGTGATCAGGATTGGAGAAGCTCACACCGGCTTCTGGAGAGCCCGCGTCGTCACGACCCGAGTCCTTTCGGGCGCCGAGGCGGACAGGATCGTATCGGAAAGAGCCGGACCTGGTACACCCGTCGTGATGGCTGCGAGACCCGCTAAAGGGGACCAGGGCTCAGTTCCGCGCTCGGGGCACTCCAGCAACCTCTGCCCGATTAGCCGGCGGAAGCGAAAACAGGCCAGGCAAGCACCGGGCCCAAGAACCGGCCAAGTGGCCCCTGACGACTCGCACGGCGCAACACGCGGCCGTGGGCTCCTTCAAGCGACCGAAGCGGTGACACCGCTGAAGGAGTCGAACGCCGTCGGCGTTATCTGCGAGAACTTCGTCGAGTCGATGACGAAGTAGCTGCCCGTGTCCGCGTGGATCTCGTCCTCGTCGCCGTCGCTTGAGTCTTCGCTGATTGTCCCGCGCACGTAGACCACCGACAGGCTGCCCGCCTGGACGCTGCTGTTCGTGAAGTCGCCCAGGGCGAACAGGCTTGGCAGGAGCCCGTCGGCCTCGAATCGGGAGTTGCTCACGCTGCCGCCCACGGAGACGCTGCCCAGCCGGCCAGAAGACGGCCCTGCGCCGTTCACGTCCACCCACACGCTCTGCATCCCGCCGCCGATGGCCATGAGGCTCGACAGGTTGCCGTTCCCGACGTAGATGTCGGGGCTCGTCACGCCGTCGCCCAGGATGTCACCGTTGATCGCCATCAGGGCGTTGATGGTCGAGCCGGCCGAGATCGAACGTCCGCCCGTCAGGTCGAGATCCCCGTTGATCGCCATGACCGTGCCGAGCGACGCGCCCGAGGTAATGGAAGAAGCCACGCCC
>Ga0114922_10003789_pt1 | contig 14081 bp, 10 predicted proteins | sample AartaG_FD_100975 | JGI IMG/M metagenome (GOLD analysis project Ga0114922, IMG submission 100975) | Deep subsurface microbial communities from Aarhus Bay to uncover new lineages of life (NeLLi) - Aarhus_00045 metaG | ecosystem: Environmental > Aquatic > Marine > Oceanic > Sediment | place...
GATAAGTTCTCGGCTTGATTTCGTCAAATACCGGGATCCTCTATCAGTCACAACAATGGTATCCTCAACCTGTATACCGCCCCAACCTAGTTCGTAATATGGAGTCTCTATACAAAGCACCATGCCAGGCTGTAATTGCGTTTTATTTCCTTGTGCAACGGTAGGAAACTCATGCACCTCAAGACCGATACCATGTCCACAGTGGTGCCTTCCATAGTGGGATATCCCAGCCTTTCGGATATTCTCCACTGCAACATTGAAAATATGTTCGGCACTAACTCCTGGTTTTATATTTTCTACTGCCTGTTCTTCGCCTATAAGTATCGCCCGATAGTATTGTTTAACTTTTTCTGGGCACTTCCCATAAACTGCTGTCCTGGCGATATCTGAGCGATATTCCTGATAAATACATCCTATGTCAAATCGAATAATGGAGCCATTTTTGACACTTTTTTTTGTGTTTACAGTATCGGCAAAAGCGCTTCTCTCATCTATTGTTACTACATTAAAAAACGGCTCAGCTCCTCGCTTTATAACTTCTTGCATATACCATCTGCCAATTTCATCTTCGTTTGTACCTATTTCAATCATTGGCAGTATATTAAACAACGATTCTTCGGCAATTTCAGCGGCTCGCTCCAACAAAGCCACTTCGCTTTCATATTTTACAGTGCGGATCCTCTCGAAAATGTCCATAGCAGTTATAAACTCTTTATCCGGAAAGGTATTTTCTAAATGTTTCCATAGTACTGGGGTTAAGCGGCTTTCATCCAAACCTATGCGGCGCGAAGTTTTGTCCAGTTTCTCCAGGTTTTTACACAAGGATTGAATACTATCACTTTCTGAAGTCTGGATAACGCGTTTAACATCACCAAACTTTAAATTACCTTCACTATAGGCAAAATGAAAGTTACCAAAACAGGTTATGTTAAATTCTGGGAAACGTTCCAAAGCGGTAGGCACTTCTGCTAAGGGAATAACCAATTTAATCTGATCTCTCCCCAATTCAAATATGACAAAGATTTGAGTTTTATGCAAAATTCTATGACCGATACTCATATATCCGGATAAATAATAAACGTTTTCGGGTAAAGAGGCGATGAGTACATCTAAACCCTCCTTCTCCATAACATGTCGAATTCGCTTCTTTTTAAGGCTGGACCATTCCATCATAACTGAACTCCTTTTTTATCATAATTTGTTCATTACTTATACAAAGGACAACTGTCTTGGCTTCAAGATGTAGTTACAAATTGACACTCCGGAAGCTCCTTACATAAAAAATTGCCCTTAAAATTATAAAAATTAATCACAAGTTTATAGGGATTGTAACCTAGGTTACAATCCCTATAAATATAAACTAACTGTTTTTTTATCTCTTCTGCCATTCTGGTGTTGGATACATGGGTTCTTTTTCCTTCAAAGAATCAGGAAATACAACGACAGCTTTACCATTTTGTACCTGCATTACAGGATGCTGCCATTTAATATTTTGTCCTTTTTCATTGAAAGCAACTGCTGGAAAGGTGGCTAGTTCTATATCAAGACTACGTAAGGCCTCTCTAACTTTTTCGAGTTCAATTGAATCAGCCTTTTCTATGGCTAATTGAAGCAAGCTCCCTGCAGCACTACCAGTGGCACAATGCTGTCTCGCCTCATAATCAGGTCCAAAATAATCTTTACATATTTGTACATAATCTGCGGTGCTTCCAAATATTGTATCAGTATTATTCATATTTTGTGACCACCATGTAGCTCCAAACCAATATTCAGCATCATTGCCTAACTCTCTTGTAAAATCGGGAATATCCACTCCTTCTGCGGCAATAAATATTTTTGCATTCACATTTAATTCTTTACATTGTCTATTAACCATTATGGCATCCCCGGTATAACCAGAAAGGACTAGAATGTCAGGATTTATGCCTTCAGCTTGAGTAAGCAAATTAGATAGATCAGTGGAACCAGGAGGGTACTTTTCAAAGAATGGTACTTTAAATCCTAATTCTTCACACTTATCTCTAAATCCTTCAGCACAACTTAATGGGAACAGATCATTTGATGATATAATAGCCACTATCTCGGGCCTAGGATTTAAACCATCAGCCATATAAGCTATAGGTGACAATAACTCTGTAGCTGGTGGAAGAACTGAAAATATATACTCATAGCCTCGTTCAAAAATTTTAATAGCATTCGACTGGGGGGCTATGGTAATCATCTTATATTTTTCAGCAATGGCCGAAGTGGCAAAGGTAATAGCACTAGAGAATGGACCAAATAGAAAATCTACATTATCCTGAGTTATCAACCTTTCGGTAAGTTTTGCACCTCTTACTGGATCACTTTCATCATCAAGATAAATCATCTCTACTTTATAATTTACACCTCCGGCAGTAATACCTCCATGTCTATTGGTCCAATCTGCCCATACTTCAAACCCATTCTTAACTAATCCTCCCTCGCGCGCCATGTGTCCAGTCATAGAAACTGCGGTTCCAATTTTTATTATATTTTCCTGAGCAGACACTACTCCGGTTAATCCAAGCAATAAAATACTGATTAGTATTGCAATAACAATTACTTTTTTCACTTTTTTATCCTCCATTTTATTTAATTAGACAAATTTTTAATTAGTTTTATATTCCTCTATACTTCCTTATTTTTATATCTACCACCCCCTTTTTCTTTTTCCACTTGCAAGAATCACTTTCCCAAGTATTCAAACTGCATTTACTTATTAGGCTACTCCCAAATAAGCTGCTTTTATATATTCATTCTTAACTAACTTATCGGCCTTATCTTGAATAGATATTACTCCTGCCTCTAACACATATCCTCTATCTGCTATATCTAAAGCAACCTGTATATCTTGTTCAACCAATAATATACCAATCCCTCTTTCCTTCCTTAATTTAATTATTATATCAATTAAATCATCTACCACCATCGGTGCCAAACCTAAAGAAAGTTCATCGATGATAAGCAGGGTGGGACGGGACATTAAGGCTCTTCCAATAGCACACATCTGCTGTTCCCCCCCGGATATATTCCCGGCAAGTTTTCTTCTATATCCTTTTAACGGTTTAAATAGAGTGTACACAAAATCTAAATCTTCTTTTACGCTTTGATTATAATTCCTGTGAAAAGCACCCATCAAAAGATTGTCTTCTACGGTTAATCCAAAAAACAAATGTCTTCCCTCGGGAGCAAAACCAATTCCCATTTTTATTCTTTCTGGATAAGTCATTTTAGTGATATTTTTTCCTAAACAAAATATTTCACCTTTATAAGAAGGAATTGTTCCTATAATACTCTTTAATAAAGTGCTCTTCCCTGCTCCATTTGCCCCAATTATGCACACCACCTCTTTTTGTTTTACTTCCAAGTTTATATCCCACAGAACTTGAATTGCGCCATAGCCTGTATTAAAATTGGATACCTTCAATAATAGATTATCATCCATTATTTACTACCTCCTTAGCATACCTTTTCCCCAAATAAGCTTCAATAACTGCCGAACTATTCGCGACTTCTTGAGGGGTCCCTTCACTTATTTTTTTGCCGTGATGTAAAACTATAATTCTATCTGAAACACCCATCACTGCTTTCATAATATGTTCAATAAATACTATAGTTAAATCTTTTTCTTTCAAGATTCTTTTTATCAAAATGCTCGTCTTTTCCACTTCTTTCGCGGTCAAGCCAGCCATAACTTCATCCAAAAATAATATTTTAGGATCCATAGCTATAACTCGAGCAAATTCCATTTTTTTTATATCATTTATAGTGATATCGCTTACCAAGAAATCTTTTTTACTCTCCAAGCCCACTAATTTTATTATTTCTCTGGTTCTTTTAGATGAATTTTTCATATTAGTATTTCTATTATCTCTCCCATAAAGGGAACCGACTAATACATTTTCCTCTACACTCATCCCTTTCAAAGGCTCTACTATCTGAAAGGTACGGGTTAATCCTTTTCGAGCTATCTGATAACTCTTTAAATTACTTATATCTGTATCTTCAAAAATAACGCTACCAGAAGTTTTTGAAAAAGTGCCGGTAACAAGATTAGCGATGGTTGTTTTCCCAGCTCCATTAGGTCCAATTAATCCTAATATTTCCCCTTTTTTAACTTCAAAACTAACCCCGTCTACTGCTTTTAAAGCTCCAAAATACTTACTTAAAGATTTTATGGTTAAGATTATATTATTTTCTCCCATTTTATACACTCACCTTCTTTCTTAGTCTCAATCCTCTGTTTTTTATAAAATCATCCATAGTACCAACAATTCCTTTGGGAGCAAAGAAAAGGATAGCAATCATAGCAATTCCTAATACACCAAGATGATATTCAAGAAAACTACTCCAAACTACCTCTGATAACATAGAAACTATAAATGAACCAATGATGGGGCCTAAAATAGTACCTGCTCCTCCAATAAGCATAATAACAATAACCTTAACTGCAACTACGGTACTAAAAACTTCAGTAGGGCCAATAAAAGACATCCAATAAGCATAAAGAGCACCAGCTATGCTGACAAATAAAGCGCTAATTGCCCAGGCAGTTACTTTATGATAAATTGTATTAATTCCCATAGAATTTGCCGCTTCTTCATTAGCTTTTATGCTCCGAATACCATAACCTAACTTTGAATTGATAACTAAATATAGCAACAGAGTAGCAATTATCATTAAAGCTAACATAGCAAAATAGAAGTAACCATAAGTTACTGCCGGCGGCTTATCAATGATGGGTAAAGTAGTTCCCATTGCTCCCCCAGTTATCTCCGTAGTATTTTGTACTACTCCCATAATTGCTCCATTGATACCGATAGTAGCAATAGCAAAGTAATGACCTCGAATTTTAAGCACTGGAATTCCAAATAAAATACTTAAAAAGATTGCAGTTAAGGCAGCTAAGGGTAAAACAGCTAAAAAAGGAAGACCTCTATTCATACCGATAGCAGCAATATAGGCTCCTATACCAAAAAACATGACATTTCCAAAAGGAAGATAACCCATATAACCATACATAATATTCATTCCTTGAGCAATTACCGCATACATAAAGATAGTAGTAAAAACTCTAATCCAATAACCTGATAAAAAGAACGGTAAAAAGATAAATACAATCATTAATGTTATAAATAATAAAATATTTATTTTTTTATTATTTTCTATCAACAACTTCACTTCTCCTCTCTCAAACAATTTTTCTTAATTAACCAAAAAACTTTTGCCCAATAAGTCCATAAGGTCTCCAAATCAATACACCTACCATAATTCCCAGACCGACAGCCTCTTGCCATTCTGCGCCAAAAAGTAATAACCCCACAGCTTCTGCAATCCCTAAAAACAGACCTCCGACAGCTGCACCCCAGATATTTCCTAAACCACCAAGTACGGCAACAATAAATACCTTTCCTGTAATGGAATTTATAAGGTGAGGAGAAAAATTATAGACGCTCGCCCAAAGCGAACCAGTTAACCCTGCTAAAGCAGTTCCAACAGCAAAGTTAATTAGATACATTTTTTCTACATCTATCCCTACTGCCTGTGCACCTTCCTTATCTAAAGCAACCGCCTGAATTCCTTTTCCGGTTTTCGTTTTCATCATAAAAAGATAGGTTAGATATATTACTACTGCAGCTATAAAAAAAACTATCAATTTTGTTAACGGAATATAGGTATCGCCAACTTGAATAGTACTACCAATATAAGCAGGGCGTATATTACGATAATTAGGAGACCATACTTTTAATATAATATTCTCTACTATTAATCTAACACCAAAAGTTAAAATAAGGGTAAAAATAATTCCACCTGCCAGAAGGGGTTGTAAGAGTCCACGATATACTATTGCTCCTATTACAAAAAGAATGGCGCCAGATATTATCATGCTAACAAAAGGGTCTATCTGAAATAAATTAAAACACTCTAAGGAAATATAAGCACCTAAAATAACCATTGCTCCATAAGATAAATTAATAATTCCACTGATACCCCATTGTAGCGAGAAGCCTATGCCCATTAAGGCATATATTCCTCCCAGCAGGATTGAGTTTATTAATATTTGTAAGCTCATATCTTTATCTCCTTTTTAAAAATTGTAATCTGTAATTTACAAATCAAATAAAAAACAAAGATGTTTAACTTTAATAAAATCAAACTATATTTAAAATAAAATATTAATTTTCACCAAACCAATTATATCTTGAATTGTCCTGCTTCCAAGATGTGGTTAAAATTTGACACTCCAGAACCTCCTTATTTTTGTTTTCTGTTTCAACAGAATCATAGGCGAAAGTCAAATTTTCTTGCACCCCCTTTTCGCCCCTGATTGATTCTAACATTTTTGCTTTACTAATTTGTTTCTCTAATGTTGACTTTTTTAAAGATGGATTGATGTCAAGAACTTGTGGGGGTTTTTCTTACTTTAAAAAGTTATTTAATTTTAATTAGCAACAAGTTAATATTTCATCATATTTTATAGATTTTTTTCTAATAATTCTTTGAAAAAACTGGCCACAATGGTCTTTTCTTCCGTAAAAGGAATTTACTCCTCCATAAAATATCTTTCAGTAATTATTTTATCTTCAGTAAAGAAGTTAACTATAGCCTCTCCTTGGGCCTTAATATCAGCATACTGGGATTCCTTCATACCACCAAATGGTAAATATGCAACAGGAGCAGGAATACCAATATTTACCCCGATCATACCTGCTTCTACTTCCAGTTTAAACTTTCTTGCATAGTAGCCATTCTGGGTATATATGGAAGCACCATTGCCATATTTATGATCATTTATAATCCTAATTGCATCATCTAAAGTATCTGCTTTAATTATTGATACAACCGGTCCAAATATTTCAGTATCATGTATCTTCATTTTAGGTTTTACATCAGTAAATACCGTAGGGCCAACAAAGTATCCATCTTCACAACCAGGGACTACTCTGTTTCTTCCATCTAATGCCAAATTTGCTCCTTCTTTTATACCTTCTTCAATCATGGATAGAATAAAGTCCTTGGCTTTTTTAGATATTACCGGTCCCATTACTAAAGGCTGGTCTGTTACTTTTGGATCCAGTGGATCTGCTACTACTATATTTTTTGAATCTTCTATAAATCTATCGCATAAAGTTTCATACACATCTCCTATTCCGATAATGACAGAAGAAGCCATGCATCTCTGCCCAGCACAGCCATAGCAGGAAGTAGTCGCATTTCTTATCACCTGGTCTAACTTGGCATCCGACATAACTACTAGATGATTTTTAGCACTTCCCATGGCCTGAAATCTTTTATTTGTCTTAGCACACCTTTCCGCAATAATTTTACAGGTATTAGTAGAACCTACGATGGATACACCCTTTACCTTAGGACTATTTATAAAAGCTTCTGCTACAGTTTTATCTCCATTTACAAGATTAAATACTCCAGGAGGAAAGCCAACCTGGTCTATATATTTTGCAATCATCTGCATGGTCATAGGAACCTGCTTTGATGCTTTAATTACAAAAGTGTTTCCAGTGGCCAGAGCATAAGGCAAAAACCAAAACGGTACCATAGCTGGAAAATTAAAGGGTGCAATCATGGCAAATACTCCTATGGGTAGCCTTAATACTTCTCCGTCTATACCAAAGGAACTTCCAATTATTTTATTTCCCTGCTGAAGTATAGGCATACCCGCCGCAACTTCTATATTTTCATAGACACGTTTAAACTCCGCTTTTGCATCAGGTATGGATTTCCCCATCTCAGAAACCATAACCCTTGAAAGCTTTTCTTCATTTGCTCTAAGCAGATCGTTTAATTTAAATAGAGGTCTTATTCGTCTGGCTACCGGAGTAGTACTCCATCCGGGATATGCATCTGCTGCTGCGTCAATAGCACGATTTGTTTCTTTAGTTGTTGAAAGTGGAACTTTAGCTAGAATTTCTCTTGTAGCCGGATTTTCTACATCTAGATACCCCTTATTTTTTGGCTCTATCCATTTTCCACCAAGATAATTTTTCAATACCTTCGCTCCTTTTATTGATTCTTCTAAAATCGTCATTCTTTATCTTGACTCCTATAATTTATTTTATTATTATAATTATTTATTCTAAAAATTTAAACCATAAATCCTAAATTGCCCGATTACTTTATCTAATATATAGTAGGTAAGCAATTTTCATGCCAATTAAATTTACTGGGTATAATTTCTTTGAAAGCTTAATAAATATCATAAGTTCACAATAAATGGCGTTCACTTATATTTTGTAATACACAACTTTTTTATTATTAATGCTGTATTATGCTACAGTATATTGCAACATATGCAACCTTTTAATTCAAAAAATCCCTATCTAGAGTGAGGAAGATACAAAAATAAGTTATCTCAATCTTTTACTTAAACTAAAAACTATAAAGTTTATTAGTTTTTTTCTTAATTAATTCTTTGACTTCTTTTACAATATTTTCATAGGTTAAGCCATGTTTATTAAATAAATCCTTTAGGGATCCTGATTCGCCAAATGTATTTTTTATGCCTATCCTTTTTATTAGTGTCGGATAATTCTCGCTTAGAATTTCTGATATTGCTCCTCCCAATCCTCCAATAATGCTATGATTTTCTACTGTAATTATACATTTTGTTTCCCGGGCGGCTTTTATTAAAATTTCCTTGTCTATTGTTTTTATGGTATGAAGGTGGATTAATCGAACATCTATTCCTTGGTCAACTAATATATTTGTAGCAACTAAAACCTTCGAGGTCATCATTCCTGTTGAAACAATGGTAATGTCTTTTCCATCTCTCAAGGTTACTCCCTTATTCCACTCGAATTTATAATTCTTATCAAAAATAACGGGGGTGTCACAACGGATACAACGCAAGTATACAGGTCCATTATATTCAACACATGCTTTGACTGCTTGTTTCATCTCCACAGCGTCTGCTGGAACAATAACAGTCATGTTTGGCATTGCCCTCATAATAGCAATGTCTTCAAAAGCTTGATGGGTGGCTCCTGCTTTACCTGTAGGTATCCCTCCATAAGAACCGACAATCTTCACGTTAAGTTTTGGATAGGCTATAGAAATGCTTACTTGATCACAGGCTCTTTTGGTGGCAAAAACTGCAAAAGTAACTGCAAAAGGTATAATCTTTTGAGTAGTAGCCATTCCCGCAGCTACTCCCATCATATTTTGTTCGGCTATGCCCATTTCAAAAAATCTTTCCGGAAAAGCTTCTCTAAAAATAGATGTTTTAGTTGAAGTCGCAACATCCGCATCTAAAACCACTATATCTTTTCTTTCTTTTGCCATTTCTACCAATGCTTCACCAAAGGCAGTTCTGGTAGCCATTACATTATTATTCATAACTAAAATCCCTTCTTGTAAAGATATTCCAATTCCTTTAATGCTTGTTTTGCCTGTTTTTTGGTAGGAGGCAATGCGTGCCATTCAACTTCATTTTCCATAAAAGACACACCCTTTCCCTTGATTGTATGGGCAATAATTATAGTAGGTTTACCTTCAAATTTAACTGCATTTTCCAATGCTTGTATTATTTCATTTATTCTATGACCGTTTATCTCTATTGTATTCCAACCAAACACCTGCCATTTTTCAATTACTGGTTCAATATTCATAACCATATTGGTTTGTCCGAAAAGTTGCAATTTATTATAATCCAATATGGCTATAAGATTATCAAGTTTATAATGAGCAGCTGTCATTGCTGCTTCCCATACTTGACCTTCCTGAGTTTCACCATCTCCCAAAACAACAAAAGTCCGATAGGTTTTTTTTAAATATCTTGCTGCCAAAGCCATTCCTAGTGCTGCAGAAATTCCTTGTCCCAGGGAGCCTGAGGACATGTCTACGCCGGGTGTTTTGTTCATATCAGGATGTCCTTGAAGCCTGCTATTTATATGATTAAAAGTCAATAGTTCTTCCTTGGGGAAATAACCCCTCTCAGCCAAAGCAGCATACCAGGCAGCTGAAGCATGACCTTTAGAAAGAACAACACGATCCCTATCTTCCCATTCAGGATTTTCAGGGTCAATTTTTAGAATATAAAAATATAAAACAGCCATGATATCAGCTATTGATAAAGCTCCTCCAGCATGACCCCCTTCTGCATTGGAAATCATTTCTATGATGTGTTTTCTAATAGTATTTGCCTTATTTTCTAATTTTTCAATTGTTTTTTCCTGAAACACCATTAAAATCTCCCTTTCTTTATATGTGATAAGAATTTTTAAAACTCTTTTTATTTATATAATATAAGCAAATTACGTGCCAACTAAATTACAATATTAATTAATTGCCCAACTCTCTTGTGTTTCAGTAATTAAATTGGGGTTTATAAGCAATTTTGTCTTTCTTAAAAATATTATTTGTTGTATTATGCTATAGTATTTTGCAACATTTTTTATTTTTTTTATCAAATATTTGTATTACAAAAATAAAATAAGAAATGACTCTTTATTTTTCTATATTAATAAATATTAATAAAATTTGCTGAGTCGGTTCACGAAGATTATAAGGAATAGTTTAGCTTCTTATAAGAAACTATCTAAAGTACAAGAAGATCATTTGGAAAGATTTAGATATATGTATATTTATTCGAAATTCATTTGGAGATTTTGAATTTTTTAATCTTTCTATATAGAGTGCTTCTATCAATCCCCAATGCTCTAGAGGCTTTAGAGATATTACCTTTGACCTCTTTGAGGACTTTAAAAATTGCTTCTTTTTCAATGTCTGTTAAGGAATTAACCCCTATATCATCTTTAATATATAGTTTATTAGATTTAAAAAGCTTAATATTTTCAGGTATTGCCTCAATGGTGATTTTGTTATTTTTACTTAAAAGCATTGCGCTTTCTATAACATTTTCTAATTCTCTTATATTGCCGGGCCAATTATAATCACATAAAAATTTTAAAGCTTTTTTATCAACTTCAATATTATCTTTGTTCAATTTTCTTCCAATTTTACTACAAATGTATTTAACTAAAATTGGAATATCATCTTTTCGGTCTCTTAATGGAGCAATATCTACAGTAACTGTATTTAATCGGTAATAAAGGTCTTCTCTAAAATTACCTTCTTTCGCAGCCAATAATAAATCCTGATTAGTTGAAGAAATAATTCTTACATCAATGGGTATAATTTTGTTGCCACCTACTCTCATTAATTGATTGGACTCTATCACCCTCAATAACTTTGGCTGGGATTCCAGAGGCATGCTTTCTATTTCATCAAGAAAAAGAGTTCCGCCTTCTGCTATTTCAAATTTACCCGGTCTTCCACCCCTCTTAGCTCCAGTAAATGCTCCCTCATCATATCCGAACAACTCACTTTCGACTAAATCCCTAGGGATTGCAGCACAATTAATAGCAATAAAGGGTTTATCCCGTCTACTACTATTATTATGAATGGCCTGGGCAAAAATATCCTTTCCTGTTCCGCTTTCGCCCTGTATTAATATTTTACAAGAACTAATTGAAGCAACTTTGGCCAAGTTCACTGCTCTTTTTAGTTTCTCGTTGCTTCCAATGATATTTGAAAAATTTAATCTAGGATTAGCTCCTATAATACCACCAACCAATCTATGCACTTTCTTCATTTCTTTAAATAAAGCTGTTACTCCTTGAGGTTCTCCTTCAGAATCTTCAACTAATTTTTCTGTAAGAAGATATTGAGAGTTTTCTTTGCCACAAAGGGGGGTGACAATAATTTCTTTCTCCAAATATCCTTTTCTGTTATTTAAAATATTAAGTAGAGAAAAACTTGTTCTGATTAATTTATCTATCGGCTTTCCAATCGCTTCATGGTATTCTTTACCTAATATTTTTCCTGCAATAGAATTTAAATGAGTTATTTTTCCTTTCTTATTTATTACAATTAAACCATCACTTATTGACTCAATTACTGTATTTAAAAATTTGTTATTTATACTCAATTCAAGAACTTTTTTTTCTGTTTTAAGTGTGCTTTCAATAGCATTAGCAATACTAACAACCATGCCTAAAGTATGTTTGTGTAATAAACGATAATTGCCTGACATATTTACAACTCCAGCTATATTTCCAGAGGGATCATAAATGGGTGCCGCAGAACAGGTCCAATTATGATGGTAAATGTTGTAATGTTCTGGACCAAGAATTTGTATAGACTTCCCTGCAGAAAGAGCAATTCCAATGCCGTTAGTTCCTGCTACTAACTCAGATCTGTTTGCTCCTATCACAGAACCGAGCTTTCTAGATTCTTCTAATATTTCCATATCACTAAGTATCTTTAAAAAATAACCATCCTTGTCTACTAAATCCACTCTAAACCCTGAACCTCTTATCATTTCTCCTATCATTTTCAGTATTGGCCACGATACTTCAATTAAATGTCTGTTCCTCTCTAACAAGTCTTTTATCTCTTTATTGTTAAGTGTGCCGGTAGGTCTTTTTGAATATGGGTCCACCCCTGCTAATTTACACCTTTTCCACGAATCAGCAATTATAGGACGGATAACTGAAGTATCAATCTCACCAGTTGTAATAAATTTTTTCCAAGCTTTTTTTGTTTTATTCATTTTTTGTAAAAAAGATTCTGAGGAAGACAATTAAATCATCTCGCTAAAAAATTTTTGTAAAGATTCTTATTTCTATTGCAATTTTTATTATTTGACAGAGAATGTCTGTTTGGTTTTTAAAATATGTGGGTGTTTAGTAACAATTAAAGATTTATAGTCTTGTTGTAATTTTATAATATTACTAATAAAAACACAAACTTCCAAATTGCCTCGTCTATGTCACCTCTTTGGGAGTAGTTTTTTGTGAAAAAATATTATAAATTTCCTTTTTCCAAGACTTTCCTATTTATTTAGCTCAAATCGATGCTTTCGCCCGATACCAGGGCAACGCTTGCCACCTTGTCTTCCGGGGCAAGGTTCATTGCCTTAACTCCCTGTGTATATCTTCCAGTATGACGAATCTCTTTAACCGGAACCCGAATTACAATTCCTTGCTGACTAATTAACACTATTTCATCTTCTTCTTTTACCACTTTAACTGCTACTATCAGACCTTTTTCTTTGGTTAATTTAATAGACCTTGCTCCTTTGCCACCCCTTTTCTTGGCTTCTCTAAACTTCTTTAGGGGGGTTCTTTTGGCAAGTCCACCTTCGGTAACTATTAATAAGTCTTCATCTGTTTCCGGACTAACTAAACTTATATTCAGAAGATGATCATTTTCATTTATAGATATCCCTCTTAAACCACAAGCGACTCTGGTTAAGGGTCTTATTTGGTTCCCTGAAAAACAAGTAGAATTTCCTCTTTTGGTAGTTAAAATGATCCTTTCTTCATCACCGGCAAGCCTTACTCCAATTAATTCATCCTCTGGAAGAAGACGTATAGCGATAATTGCTACATTTTTTAAATTATAAAAATGGGAAAGGGGAACCTTTTTTATTTTTCCTTTTTTGGTAGCCATAAACAGATACTTTCCGCTTTTTTCTTTCGATTCTGCAATTTCATTGCTCTCTATAGGAATAATCGTAGTAATGTGTTCATCTTTCTCAATACCCAATAAATTAACTATGGCGACTCCTCGGGAAGTCCTCCCTCCCTCAGGAATCTGGTATGCCCTTCTTCTATAAACCACCCCTTTGCTGGTGAAAAATAAGATATCATGAAGGTTGGTAGTGACAAATACCTGGTCTACAAGGTCTTCTAGTTTAGTGGTCATACCAATTTTGCCCTTCCCTCCCCTCCTCTGTTTTCTATAAGTGCTCAAAGGAAGGCGCTTCAAATATCCATCCCGGGTATAAGTTATTACAATGTCCTCTAAACTAATGAAATCTTCAATCTCATACTCTTCTTCATCTTCTACTATCTCGGTCCTTCTTTCATCACCGTATTTCTCCTTCATCTTCAACAGCTCGTCTCTAATTATCAACATGAGCTTCTTTTCATTTTGTAATATATCTTCCAAATAGGCAATGCGTTTTATTAATTCTAAATATTCTTCTAAAATCTTTTCGGTCTCCAGAGACGTAAGACGCTGCAGCTTCATGTCTA
>Ga0114922_10003790_pt1 | contig 14076 bp, 17 predicted proteins | sample AartaG_FD_100975 | JGI IMG/M metagenome (GOLD analysis project Ga0114922, IMG submission 100975) | Deep subsurface microbial communities from Aarhus Bay to uncover new lineages of life (NeLLi) - Aarhus_00045 metaG | ecosystem: Environmental > Aquatic > Marine > Oceanic > Sediment | place...
AATTTCTCAACATAATTCAAAATCGAGGAAAGATCTTTAGTAAACTTTTCCTTTTCTTTTTCAGTTAACTCAATCCGAGCCAACTTAGCAATATGTTCCACTTGTTCTTTAGAAATCATATTTTATTTTACCATCTTTAAAAATTGTTTTTCGGATAATATTTTTATTCCTAATTTACGGGCTTTATCAAATTTTGACCCCGGATCTTCACCAGCCACAACCCAATCGGTATTTTTAGAAACCGAGCTCGAGATATCTCCGCCTAATTCACGGATTCTTTCTTTAGCCTCATCACGCGTCAAGCTTTCCAGTTCTCCAGTGAGAACGAACGTTTTAGCTTGTAGCTTTTTAGCTTGCTTACCCCGAGCTTGTCGAGGGGGACTTATTATCTTTATACCTACTCTATCCAATTTCTTCAATAATTTCAAGTTTCTTTTGTTTCTAAACCAACTATAAATACTTTTTGCTACAACATCGCCTGTATCTTTTACCCTGATTAACTCATCAATTTCCGCTTTTTTTAAATTTTTCAAATTTCCGAAGTGATTTGCCAAATTAATAGCACTTTCTTCGCCAACATGCCTAATGCCCAACGAATAAATAAATCTATTAAAATTAATCTTTTTGCTCTCTTCAAGAGCCTTTATTAAATTCTCGGCAGATTTATCAGCAAACCTCTCCAGAGGCACTAAGTCGCCTTCTTTTAATTCAAATATATCAGCTGGACCAGAAATTAACCCCTCATCCATTAACTGATTTATTATCTTTGGCCCCAGGCCAACAACATCAAAAGCTTTTTTAGAAATAAAATGATGAATGCCCTTTTTCTGGATAGTCCCACAGCGAGAACTACCGCATCTATGAACCACCTCGCCTTTTGGCCTTACAACCCTTGACCCACAAACCGGACATTTTTTAGGCATACGAAATCTCTTTTCTTTTCCTGTCCGGAGCCGGGTCAAAACCTGAACAACATCAGGAATTACATCACCGGCTCGCTGAATAATTACTGTATCCCCTATTTTTACGCCCAACCTTTTAATCTCATCTTCATTATGAAGAGTGGCTCGGGTAATGGTTGTTCCTCCAAGTTGAACTGACCTTAAATGAGCAACAGGGGTTAAAGCGCCGGTTCGACCTATCTGAACTTTAATATCCTCAATCACTGTTGTCGCCTGCTTGGCTGGAAACTTAAAGGCAATCATTCCTCGATGGGATTTACCAATCGAGCCTAATTGTTCAAAAATTCTATTATTATTTACGCCAACAACTATCCCGTCAATGTGAAAAGGTAATTTCTCTCTTTTTTTCATTACTCCTTTCCAAAAAACCATTACTTCATCTAAGTTTTTGCAGTATTTCCCTTCATCAACTTTAAATCCCAGAGCCCTGCAAGTCTGATGTTTCTCCTGATGGGTTATTTGACCCAAATCAGTCACTAAATCATAAGCCAAAAAGTTCAAATCTCTGGAAGCAGCAAGTTTTGGATTTAACTGTCTAATACTGCCAGCTGCTGTATTTCGAGGGTTAGCATATAAGGGAAAACCTTGTTTTTTTCTTTCCTTATTTATTCTCTCAAAGGCTTTCTTAGTCATATAAACCTCGCCTCGAATCTCAATTTTCCCCTTTTCAATCAATAACTTAACTATTTTTTCTATTTTTTTGTTAGGTAATTTACCATGAATATGAAGCTTTAACGGCATACTCTCAATTGTCTTAAGGTTCTGGGTAACGTTTTCTCCAATTAAACCATTGCCTCGAGTTGAACCCTGAGCAAAAATTCCGTTTTTATAAATTAAAGAAATAGCAAAACCATCAATTTTCATTTCGGTAAAATAATCAGGCTTCTCGCGAGACCCGCCTGCCGGCGAGGCAGGCACTAATTTTTGTATCCTTTCCTGCCACGCCTTTAATTCTTCCTCAGAAAAAACATCTTCAATTGAAAGCATGGGTACTTTATGAGAAACCTTTTCAAATTTCTCTAGGGGTTTACCCCCAACCCGCTGCGTTGGAGAATCTGACATAATAAACTCTGGATGCTCTTGTTCTAATTTATATAATTCGTGTTTTAAAGAATCTAAAGCTGCGTCAGAAATCTCCTGAGAGTCCAAAACATGATAAAGATAGCGATGTCGATTTATTTCTTTTTTCAATTTTTCAATTCTTTTTTTTGCTTCCAGTTTATTCATATTAATTTAATTATAGCCCTATTTAACCTTTCTGACAATTGAAAATTAGAAACAAAAACAGCTAATATACAATAATTAGCTGTTTAAAACAAATAAAAAAATAATAAATTTTATTGACAAGAGCCAGACACTGAATCGCTTTCACTGCCTAATGTTTGGGAGCATTCTTCTGGCGCAGAATTAAATGCCGAACAAATTCCTTGTTTATATCCATCAGAAGTTCTTGAGCCCTGATACTCTGTCTCGTTTATTACTAATTGAGGAGAGCCCTTAATTCCATATTTTTCGTTTAATTCTACTTCCTGGGCTAAAATATCCAAAGCTTCATTTTTCTGGCAGGTTTTAATTTCCGCAACATCAACTCCAACTTTCTTGGCAATTCCTTCCCAGCAGGAATCAACATCTTGATAATTACAATTACTATTTATCTCTTTTACAAAATCCCAAAGTTTATCTTTTTGATACTTTTGAACACAAAGCTCTCTTACGCCCTGATTAAGCTCCTGAATTCCGTGCATTGAGCAATATTTGGCTTCCTCATCTAAGCAGTAATCTGGACCGCCGCCTCCATAATTACCGTAAACTACATAATGAAGTTTAATATCTGCCTTATCTCCTAGAAGATCTGATGCTGGCATCATTATTTCTTCAGCTTGATTGCCATAAGGACAAAAACTCATAACAAATAATTCAACCTTGGGAATATCAGTCTTGGGGATATCTCCTAAAACTGGCAAGTCAGAATTCTCTGCTTCTGTAATTTCTGTTCCCTGGGGGAATAAAAATTTCCCGTCCCTACTTATATAAGAGTCGTATTCCTCTCCCTCGATGCTTATATTAATTTTATAAAGCCCACTTTCTTCAGCCACTCCTAACAAAGTAGCTGTGAGCTCTCCATTCAAAGCAACTTTATTGATATAATTCATTGCTCTATCAACAGCATCTTTCTGGGATAAAGCTCCCGGAATTTTTCCACGATTAATATTATACAATCCCTGAACAATTATAATAGCTGCTATTATAATAGCTGCAGGAATTAAAAATTTGATTATATTTTTCATCATAGATTAAAAACTAATTTATTTATTTACTTCTAATAATTTTAACACGATATCCAAAAAATTGCAATACTTAAACACTGATTATATCCCTGAAAATATTTTCAAATAATTATACTCTCCAAAATCAATGATTTTTGCCTCGCCTTGTTCAATATTTAATTCAATTAAATTAAATTTCTCATCAGTTTCTTTTTCAATAAAATACAAATACTTGCCAGAGCCATCAGGAACTATTTGGCTGACATAATTTCCTGAATAAATTTCTTTATCCTCGTTTGTTTTTAAATTCACCTGGTGAATTTTTTCTCTAAATCCAATCTTAGGAACTTCCACCTGTTCAGTATAAATAACTGACTTTTCATCAGGAAGCCACAAACGATCGCTAATATAATTATTTACTAAAATTTGCCAGGATTTTTCCCCATCAAAACTTTCAACAAATAATTTTATGGTCTTTTTACCTTCTTCGATTAAATCAACTTCATAAATGAATGATTCCCCTGAACGAGAAAATCTAAAATTTTTGCAATTCCCTAAATTTTCTGTACAATATTTTGGTTTTACATACTCAACTCGTCCATTTTTAACATTAATTCTTCCTATGCTATAATGCCCCGCGCCTGGAATTCCCCAAAAATAGATATAATTACCATGCCATTTTTGAAATAGAACAACCGTTTCATCTAAACTTACTAAATGCTTGGCTTTTCCCCCGTTAGGATTACTTATCCAAACTTCTCTCTTTTTCCTGGCTAATTCAAGCTCTTCAACAGTTGCTTCTTCAACTGTTGAAACCCAGGCAATCTTTTTATCATTTGGAGAAAACACCAAACTAACTGAATCCATGTCTTGCTCAATATCTTTCATGGAATTGCTTTTTAAATCAACATATTTTGGTTTGTATATTATTTTATAAGCCATCAACCCTTCTTCTTCAGAAACCACTCCAACAGGAACTTCTCCTATCCTTTCAAAATAAATCAATGTCTTGCCATTATGGGAAATATAGCTGTGCTTAAGAACTTTATATTTGTCTAAATCTATTTCTTCTGAGGGCAATACAATCAAATGTTCTGATTCTTTGCCAGACTTCATATAAAAAAGATTAGAATCTTTACCCTCTGTCTTATAATAAAATACCGCTCCTTCCAAAGAAGACTTGTTTGCTCTGCTTATCACTAAAATTGCCCCAAGAACCACTATTATCAAAACACAAGCAATAACAAAAATTTTGATGTTTATTTGCTTCATAGTTTTAGTTATATCACAATGCTTAAAAAATTACCAATTATATATCTTAACGATTTCGCAAGCCATTAATCCCAGACTTAATTCTTTCCTTGTCTTTATTCATTTCCTTTTTTATCCTCTTCCCTAACCCATCTCTCTTTTTTACAAAATCCGCTCTTTCCTCTAAAATATCGCCCTTATAAGCAACAAAGTAATACAAACTGCCAAGAATTGCATGGGAAGCGCCTAGTAAAATTATGTTAGGGCTATTTAAAAACAAAATCGCCCAAACAACGCCAGCCAAAAGAGTAAGAAAGCCAAATGTGAAACCCTTGAGCTTCCAATCCCAATGAAAAGCAGAGTAAAAAACACCGGAGAAGATTACTGCCAAAACAGTATTATCCAATAATTCATTTAATGTGTGAGTGATAATTGATTGAAAAAATGCCTGCTGCAAAATGCCAAAAAATAAATATAAGGTTAACAAAGATAAAAACCACTTAATGACTTTAAATCTTTTGGCCTTAAAGCCCATAACACTTAAAATTGCTACGCTCAGCATAGTAAAAATAATAGTTGGCAATAAAGTGTCGCCAATATTATCAAGACGAAAACCTAATGACTTAAAATCACTAAGCATAAAGAACTTGATTCCCAAAAGATATAATGACGATATAATCAATACTCCCCCTCGCCAAGAAATCAAGGATTTCATTTTCTTAAAAACAAAAAATACTAATAAACTCGCAACTACAAGTGTTAAATTCAAAAAAATCTCCATGGGTTTATTTATTAAGTAATACTTTTTCCCTCACTAGTAATTATAAGCAAAGCTTCTAATTACGTCATTCGGTTAAGATAAAAATAAATTTTTATTTTTCCCTCACTAGTAATTATAGCAGATTTTTTATTTAAAGATATAAAGATAGGTTGAGATAGTTAATATCTCAACCTGTCTTTTGTTTTATTCATGTCCTTTTTTATATTTTTCTATTACTTCTTTAATTTTACCGGTTGCTCCAGTGATTATCTTGACATTCGCTGCTTCTAAAACCGCGCGAGCTTTGGGACCAATACTTTCTACTAAAACCAGTTTTGTACCCTTATCAACAACGAATTTAGCTGCCGTAACTCCTGCTCCTCCTTTAGCGCAAGCGCTGACATTCTCTACTGTTTCATATTTATTCGAATTATCTGAATCAACAAAAATAAAATACTTGCATCTACCGAATCTTGAATCTATCTGGCTATTTAAATCTAAACCTGTTGAAGGTACACAAATTTTCATTTTTAAAGAACCTCCTATTTATAAGTATCTATCTACAACTGACAAGTGTCAATTATTTCATCGCCTCAACAACCCCTTCAATTGCTAAAATTAGGGCTGCTTTTCTGTGAGATATATTTTTTTCTTTAGCTAAATTCCAAACTTTATCAAAAGACCTTTCTAAAATTTTTGAGAGTTCTTTTCGAACCCTTTCTTTTTCCCATTTTTTCTTCTCTTTTGACTGAAGCCATTCGAAATAAGAGGCAATTACTCCGCCAGAGTTAGCCAAAATATCGGGAATTATTTTTACTCCTCTTTGTTCTAAAATTTCTTCCGCTTCCGGAGCAATCGGGCCATTGGCCATTTCAATAATGTATTTTGCTTTAACCTTATGGGCGTTATTTTTGGTAATTACTTCTTCTACTGCTGCTGGAACTAAAACATCGACATCCATTTCTAAAAGTTCTTCGTTAGTAATTTTTTTACCATAATCTAAATTACAAATAGAACCCACACAATAACAGCCGATGATTTTACCTTTTTCTTTTTTGCACTCTAAAGTTTCTTCGGGATTGAGTCCTTTTTCAACATTAATTCCCCCATAATCTTCGCTCACAGCTAAAATTTTATAACCTTGTTTATAAGCAAAATCGGCAAAATAATAGCCAACATTACCAAATCCCTGAATAGCTACGGTTGTTTTTTTGGGCTTAAGGTTGAGTTTTTTTGAAAGCTCCTTAAGAATAACTACCCCGCCATATCCAGTAGCCTCTCCCCTGCCTTCTAATCCCCATAAATCAAGCGGTTTCCCCGTAAATGAGGCCGGGCTGAATTTTCCTGCTTTTTTTGAAAACTCATCAACCATCCAAGCCATAATTTGGGGATTAGTATTAACATCAGGAGCTGGAACATCTTTGTCTGGTCCTATCCAAGAAAAAACTTTTTGGACATAACCCCGAGAAAGTCTTTTTAATTCTCTTTGGCTCAATTTAAAAGGATTCACTCTGACTCCTCCTTTTGCTCCACCAAAAGGAAGACCGACTAAAGAACATTTCCAAGTCATTAAAGTTGCTAATGCCAGAACCCCCTCTTCAGTAACAGAAGGATGATAACGAATCCCCCCTTTATAAGGGCCTAAAACATTATTATGTTGGCATCTGTATCCATTAAACTTTTTAATCTTTCCATTATCCATCTTAATCGGTATTTCAAACTTAATTATCCTATCTGGTTTTTCTAATTTACGAAAAATTGGCGGTTTCAATTTCAAAACCCTAGCAACTTCTTCGAGTTGTTTTTTTGTATGAATAAAAAAACTTTGGTTGGACATATTAATTTTCTTTTTTCCAAATTTTTATCGCCTTGCCTTTTATTAAAGCTTCTGCGATTTTTTTATGAGCAGAAGTTAAAATCCGCTGAAAAGTGCTCGACGATATTTTCATTTTTTCAGCGCAGTTTGCTTGATTGCAATCTTTTAAATCATGGAGTCGAATCGCTTCTATCTCGTCAATACTCAGGTCAATTTCTTTTAACGCTGAAAGAGGAATAGCTCGAGGTTTGAAATAATTTACATTAGGTTCGAATTTAATTTTTCTTGGTTTTATTGGTCTAGGCATTTTTTTAATTTATTAAAAATTACTTCAATTTCTTTTTTGGCTTTTAAATTAGTTTCTAAAATCGGGGTTAAATTAGCAATAGCTTTAAAAATATTTTTATCATAAGAAATTTTACCGAGAAAACTTCTGTTTTCTCGCCCTAAGCCAGGTCGAAGGGCCCACTCTTCAACTTTATGACTAAATTCAGGATTAATATCCCATTTATTAATTACTACTCCATAAGGAATTTTAAAATAATTAACAACCTCTAAAACTCTTTTTAAATCAGTAAATCCTGACGGCGTGGGTTCAGTAATTAAAACAGCAAAATTTGAATCCTGAAGAGCAGCGATAACTGGGCAGCCAGTTCCTGGAGATGAATCTATAATCATTAAATCGTGTTCGAATTTTTCGGCCTTCTTTTTGATTTCTATAACCACCTTACCTGATCCAGTTTCCCCCGGAAAAAGTTGACCGGATACCAACGGAAATTTATACTTAGTTTCTTTAATCCTAATCTGTCCATTCTGAATCGGCTTTAACTTAATTGCTTTCTGAGGACAAATTACCTCGCAGGCTCCACATCCCTCACACAAAAATTGATTTAATTTAGGTTTGCCTTTTATCATTTTTAATGCCGAAAATCTGCAATTCTTAGCACAAAGACCGCAACCAATACATTTCTTATAATCAAAAACTGGCTTAGCTGAAGTAGTAACGGGCAAAATATTATCCCATTTTTCAATCTCATTCAACCAAATAGCTAGATTCGGAGCATCAACATCACAATCTACTGCCACAACCTTTTTTTCTTTAGTAAAAAGCATAGCCAAAGCAGAAGCCAACATTGACTTTCCAACCCCACCCTTTCCAGAAGCGATGACTAATTTTGTTTTTGTTTTTTTCATTTATCTTTTAAAAATCGCAGAAATTACAAAAATTAAAACACTTACCAAAATAATTAAGGGTCCGACTGGAAAATGGATTAACTTAAAAAGAAAAATTCCCAAAATAACAGATATAATTCCAAAGGCTGGAGATAAAAAACTATAGTTTCGCATATTTCTACTCAAATTTCTAGCAGTACAGACAGGAACAGCCACTAATGCCGCTGTTAAAAGACCACCAACAAGTTTTACTCCCAAGGCAACAATAATAGCAATACACCCTAAATAAATAAGATTATACTTTTTAATATTTATTCCTTCTACTATAGCTAAGTCTTCGGAAATATTGATTAAAATCATTTTTGAAAAAATTTTTCTAACCAGCAAAAAAAGCAAAAAGCACAAAATAACAGAAACCACTGCTTCCCAAAAACTAACTTTGAAAATATCACCAATCAAAGCGGTTTCTGCTTGCTCAATCGGTAAAAATAAAAAAGTAACAGCTACCCCCGCAGCAAAAACAATGGCAGTTAAAGCCTCTATTGGCAATTTTGTTCTTAATTCAAATAACCAGATTAAAATTATTCCCAAAATCACGAATGGGAAAGCTCCCAAAGAAATATCAAAACCATAAAGTAGAGCCAGAGCAATTCCTGGTAAGGTTAAATGCCCTAATGGCCCCACCACCAAGACCATTCTTCTTTGAAGCATCAACGTTCCTAAATATCCAGACGCTCCACCAATAAAAATTCCAGTTATTAAACTTAATAAAAATTGTTCCATATTTTTAATGCCTATAGTGCTCGTAGAACTTTACTTCTTCACCATAGAGTTTATATAAAACTTCTGGAGTTAAAACCTCTTTTGGAACACCCTGACAAATTGGGCATTTATTCAAACAAATTACGAAATCGGAAAATTTAGAAACAACACTTAAATCATGAGTAACTATTAAAATTGTTAAATTTCTCTGTTTTTTTAGTCTGACTAATAAAGTATAGATCGTTTCTTCGCCACCAATATCAATCCCTGTAGTTGGTTCATCAAAAAGCAAAACATTGGGATTTCCAATTAAGGCCCAGGCAACTAATATTCTTTGAAACTGCCCTGAAGACAACTCTCCTATTTTTTTATTTAAAAAATTCTCTTCCAACCCTACTGAGTTTAAAATTTCTTTTATTTCTTTCTCTAAAACTTCTTTCAACTGGAAAAATTCTTGAACGCTCATAGGAATATCTTTTATAAAAGGCAATCTTTGAGGGACATAACCAATTTTAACTTCTTTTGCCCATCCAATTTCTCCTTTGTATGGCAAAACTCCTAATAAAGCTCTCAATAAAACTGTCTTTCCTGCTCCATTTGGTCCTAGAATAGTTAAAACATCACCCTTTTTAACCTCAAAAGATAAATCTTGAATAATTTTGTTTTCATCCAATTCAACGTTCAAATTTTTTACTTTTAAAATCAAGTCTTTCATATTTTATATTTTTTTAAAATCTCGAAATCTTTTTTAAGAGCTTCTTTCATATTTGGATTATACGTAGCTACTGCTGGATGGTATAAAGGGATAATTTTAAAATTGTCAGCAGAAAAGATCTGACCATGAATTTTACTTATTCCTTGAATTTTGTCTTCTAAGCCATATTTTCCCAAAATATAGACAGTAGAATAATTTCCCAGGGTACAAATTACTTTTGGCTTAATAATTTCAATTTGCCGCTCTAAATAAAGTGTGCAAGCTTCAATTTCTTCCTTCTTAGGATTACGATTTCCGGGGGGACGACATTTTAAAATATTGCAAATATAAATTTCCTCCTTTTTAATTTCCACTGATTCTAATAATTCATCTAGAATCTTCCCTGCTGCCCCACAAAAAGGACGACCAGTTTTATCTTCACTAAGGCCCGGAGCTTCGCCAATAAATACTATTTTAGCTTGGTGATTCCCTTGGCCAATTACTGGATAGGTTCTGGTTTTATATAGCAAGCATTTTTCACAAGCCAAAACCTCATCTTTTATTTTTTTAAGTTCTTTTTCAACTTTTTTGGGCATAACAAAACTATTCAATCTCAATTATTTTTCCTACTCATCCTTCAATTCTCACTCAGGTAAAATTGCCAGGGTATTATTAAACCGATTAATGTAATTAAAAAAACCAATAACCGAAATAATCTCCACAATTTGAGCTTCTGTAAATTTCTTTTTCAATTTCTCAAAAACTTCTGGTTTATCAAGATGAGCATCTATTGTTATATCTTTTACTAATTCTAAAATTTCCCTTTCCTCTTCTGGTAAGTTCTTTGTTTCTTTTATTTTCTCTACCATCTCTTCAGTCGCCCCAAATTTCTTTAACATTTTCGCAGTTACGCTAACACAAAAAGGACATTTTAACATTTCAGAAATAGTATAAGCTATTTTCCATTTCAGATGGGACTCTATTTCGCCTTCATGCATTACTACTTGAAAAAGTTCGGTAAACTCTTTTAAAATTTTAGGGCTGTGAGCCATTACTTTTACCCATTCAGGCACCTTGTCTGTTTCTTTTTCAAATTTTTCAAAAACTTCTTTTGCAATATCTTCGACTTGGTCTTTTTCTAAAGAAGGAATACTTGCCATAATAAATAAAATATAATAATTAGTTTAAAGTCGACCTTTAGCAAGTCAGACTTGCCTTATTAAAGCATAGAATTAAGCGCGCTTGCTATGGCCTCCTTTGGCCTTAAACCAGTTACTCTTTTTATTCCTTTTCCATTTTTAAAAATAATAAGAGTGGGAACCCCCCTAATCTCATATTGCTGAGTAATCTTTGGGTTTTCAGCTACATTTAATTTTCCTACTTTTGCTTTATTTTCAAATTCTTTAGCAATTTCTTCAATAGTGGGTTTTATCATTTCACAAGGCGGGCAGCCCGGCGCCCAAAAATCCACTAAAACTGGTATATCGCTTTTTAAAACCTCCTGTTTAAAATTTTGATCAGTTAATTCCAACATAAATTAATTAAGATTAAAATTTAATAATCGACCTTTCGAATAAGCTTTGACTAATTCTCTTGAATAAGGAATTTCCCTCACGACCCCTGCGCCAAATTTTTTAGCAATGGGATGAATTTTCTTTTTATCTCCCAAATTAGCTTGATTTAAAATAATCTTAGCTGGCACCTTTAATCTTTTGCATAAATCCAAAATTAATCCTAAATCATAGGCCCCCATTGGGGTTGGTTCTGTAACTGCATAAGCTAAATCACAATCCAAAAGAGCTGAAATTACTGGGCAGTGAGTACCAGCCGCTGTATCAAATAAAATAAAATCTGCCTTAAACTTCCTAGCAATATCTAAGGCAGTTTTTTTAGTTTGAGTAACCACTGGGCCGGTTTCCTCCAAACCGGACTTAGCTAAGCCAGTAATCAACCATAAAGAAGATGATATTCTATTAAGATAGATTTTACCAATTTTCTCTTTCTTCGGCTTGATAGCCTTATTTGGACAAACTAACCAGCAGGCGCCACAGCCAGAACACAACTCCTTAATAAAAATCGGGTAATCTCCAGGCTTCTGGAAAATCGCATTTTCGCGACAAGTCTTAACGCATAGACCGCATTTTTTGCATTTTTTCTTATCTAACTCAGGAAATTCACCGTAAACTTTCTTGATTGATTTCTCTAATTTTTCTCCTACTAAAAGATAATCATTAGGACATTCAACATCACAATCAACTAAAATAACTTTTTTGCCTTGTTTAACATATTCACCAGCTAAAAGCACAGCCACTGTAGACTTGCCCGTGCCTCCCTTACCGCCTGTTATGGCAATTTTTTTCATATTTTTTTTCTGGTCGGCTTCTTTAGTGCTTTCAATTTGCCCTCTGAAAGCTTCTTAATTATTTCTTTTACTTTTCCGTTCAAGCTTAAATAAACATCTATTATATTATCTCTTAAAGTATGAAGTGAAATTGGCCCCATTTCTCTAGTTATTACTGAATCAATTTTTTCTTTAGTCACGAATAATGCAGCACTTAGACCAGCTCGTATTTCTTTGTTTTTATGAGGATTATCCTTTAGATAATAGTTTTTTATTTTCCCATTATCTGTTTCTATAAAAATGAATTTCTTAGCCCTGCCAAAATGAACAGAAATTTGGGAATCAATTCCATTATCTTCATCTACTGGTATAACAACCCTCTGTTTCTCTGCCTCAAATGGCTGAAAAGAAACAGTGAATACATCTACTGATTTAATTTTATTTTTGATTTCTCTTTCAATACTATTAGAAATTTCATGGGCTCTTTTTATATCAATAGTTTTTCCCACCTTAGCTTTTACTTCGCCGAAAATAAAGGGGCCGGCTTTTCTTAATCTCAAGTTTTCAAACCCTTTAAGTCCTGAAATATTGTTTAAAATATTTTTTATTTTTTCCTCAATTTCTCGGCTTGGAGAAACGTCCATTAAAGCAAATATTGAGTCTTTAGCTGAATCAATGCCTATTTTAAAAATAAAAAGAGAAATTAAAATTCCCATTGCTCCTTCAAGATAAGAAATTTTAAGCCAGACAGAAGCCAGACCAACCAAAACTATTAGAGAAGAAAACAGATGCATTCTCGATTCTTTTCCATCAGCAATCAAGCTTTGCGAGTTAATTCTTTTTCCAACCTTAATTTCATAACTTCCAATAAAAAACATAAACAAGGCATCTAATGCCGCCACTCCCATAGCCATCAAAGGAATATTTAACTGATACTGAGCGGACAGTTTACTTACACTCTCTTTGATGATTTCATAACCGGCAAATAAAATTAACAAAGAAATTAAAAAAGCAGCAACATTCTCTGCCTTGTAAAATCCGTAAGAAAATTTTTCTGTTGGTTTTTTCTGGGCAATTTTTAAGCCAATCCAAACAAAAAAAGCGGAAAGAGAATCCGCTGCGCTATGTATAGCATCACCTATTAAAACTATACTTCCAGAAAAAAATCCGACTATAGCTTTAGCTATAGCAAAAAGCATAGTAGTTCCAGCAGCAATCAAAGTTACCTTTCTGCCTTGTCTAAATAATTTGATTCTTTCCATGGTTATCTATTTCTTCTTCCAGGCCTAAATCCTTGACCTCCGCCCATCCCCCGACCAAATCCTGGGCCAAATCCATATCCAGTGGAAGGTTCAACTTCTTTTAATTTTTTTTCTTTATAGGCTTTAAAAGCTTGCTTAGCGCTCATTCCAAAAGCTCCTGGGAAAATTTTTACTTCTGAACTACTCAAGACCCCATAAGCATTAGGACCTACGTTCCCAGTAATTACAACTCCAACCTTTTCATTAACTATTATTTGAGCAGCAGTTATACCTGCCCCTCTCATCGCCTGGTCACTTTCATTGGCTATGGACTTAACTAATTTTCCTTTTTCATCAACAATAAGAAAATATTGGCACCTGCCAAAACGAGGGTCAATTGACGAGCCCAAAGTAGAACCTGTAGATGTAATACAGATTTTTTTCATAAAAATTATATAAATTATAAATTAATTAGTCCGGGTCATTTGGCTACCACATTTCGGACATCTTTGTTCGTAACAAGGAATACCTCTTTGATGAGCTGCCCTTGCATTACATTTTGGACAGACACAATCTCCGCCAGGGCCCAATCCAAAACCACTGGGTTGCCTGCCACGACCCAAACCTCGTCCACCAGCTGGTGGACCCGCCTGCCGGCGAGGCAGGCCAAATCCTCTACCTATTGGCATAATTTTTTGAATTAAATTATTTATTATCTGATAGTTCGACCTTTAATTTTTACGCTAAATAACTATCTATTATGAGTATATACCCATAACTATATCTTGTCAAGAGGCTGAATAAAAAAA
>Ga0114922_10003791_pt1 | contig 14074 bp, 10 predicted proteins | sample AartaG_FD_100975 | JGI IMG/M metagenome (GOLD analysis project Ga0114922, IMG submission 100975) | Deep subsurface microbial communities from Aarhus Bay to uncover new lineages of life (NeLLi) - Aarhus_00045 metaG | ecosystem: Environmental > Aquatic > Marine > Oceanic > Sediment | place...
AATTACCGATGGGAGATTAGATATCGGACCCTGGGAACAGATATTTTATGGAGAGTTTGACGGTCGAAGGCGCAAAAGAGTATTGGTAAAGATTATCGGAGAATAAGATTCAAGCTAATACAACACGACATATCGCATCCCAATAATTTTGTTAAGACACGGAGTGCCCTGTTTTCTTTTTCCTGCCCCCGTCGTATTTTATTCTTTATAAAAAAAGGGTTTTTAAATAATTTGTAGTATAGAAAGAATAGAAGATAAATTAAAACATATTAATAAAAACTATAAATATAAGGAAAGTGTGACTTATTATGAAGTATGATTTTTTGTTTAAAAGAGGTCGTATTGTTGATCCGGCTAACCACAGAGATTTTATTGGTGATGTTGCGATTAAAGGAAATAAGATTGCGAGAGTGCAAAAAGTAATTGACGACTCTTTATCTGAGCAAGTAATAGATATTAGTGGAAAAGTTATCATCCCGGGAATAATAGATACTCATTGCCATGTTGCCAGGTCGTATGCTAAGGGAGCTGGTTACCGAATGTTAATAAACTCCGGAGTGACAACCGCTATTGATTTTGAAGGGCCAATAGAAGTAATCAAAAGAGAAATAACTAAATATGGATGTGGACTTAATGTAGCAGCTTTGGAGGGAATTTTCCCGGATAATGGCATCGAAAGCCAAAATCCTCCATTGGAGAAATTAAAAAAAGTTATTAATAAAAATTTAGATAGTGGAGCGATAGGAATAAAAATATTGGGAGGGCATTATCCGCTTACTCCTGAAGCTACTTATAATATTTTCCAAATAACTCACCAGGAAAAAGGTTATATGGGATTTCATGTAGGGACCACTGAAACCGGTAGTAACATACAGGGAGTTGAAGAAGCGGTTAAATTAACTGAAGGAAAACCCTTACACATTGCCCATGTTAATGCTTATTGTCGTGGTTATGTGGAAGATCCTTTATTAGAACTTAAGATAGTAATGGATATTCTTAAAAAGTCACCTAATATTATTTCTGAGAGTCATCTAGCCAGACATAATGGTTGTTATGGGGGAATTGATGAAAATGGTATACCTATAAGTTATGTGTTGCGTAATTCCTTAAAGGCTAACGGTTATCAAGTAAGTAAAGAAGGGTTGGAAGAAGCTCTTCGGGTAGAATATGCTGGTGTATATGCTTTAGTGGGTAGCAAAGTTGAATATATTTATGGTAGTGAAGCTATAGATTATTGGAAAAAACGGGAATATAAAGTGGGCGTTTGTTTTCCTATTAACCGCAGGAGGTCAGCCCAGGTATGTGCAACAGAAAGGGATAAAAAAGGCAATTTTGTAGTAGATGCCATTAGTAGTGATGGCGGAGCAATTCCAAGAAATTGTATTCTTTCTCACGGTTTATCATTAGTGAAATTTTGTGCATTAACTTTAAGTGAACTGGTTCAAAAAATAAGTTTAGCCCCTTCAAGAATGTTTGGTTTAAAAAACAAAGGTCGTTTATCTATTGGAGCAGATGCCGATATTACCATTTTTGACCCGGATAATGCTAAAGTTGAGATTGTGTTGATAAAGGGAAAAGCATGTATGGTCTCTGGAATTATTTTTAATAATCCTGGTAAATTAATTGTTACTGAGAGGGGAGCGAATAAATTAAAAAAACAGGAAATACCTCTAGAGATGATCAATCTGGAAGATAGCTTATATTTTAAAGGTAAAGGGGGTGAAAGAAAATAAGTTAATAATAGAAAATTTTTACTACTATTTGTGTAAAATAAAAATTACGAGGTAATTTAAGGATTGCTATTTTACATGTTTTCCCTAATTGTGTAGCCCCTATTATTATTCAGGGTACTATGATTTTTGCTTATTCCATACTATCTGAAGTAAGTCTCAGTTTTTTAGGTGTAGGTATACCGCCGGAATTTCCAAGCTGGGGGAACATTCTTAGCGGGGGAAAAGTTTTCCTCTGAAGAGCCTCCTGGATAAGTTTTTTTCCGGGTTTGACTATAGCTATCTGTGTTTTAGGGATTAATATGTTAGGAGATGGTTTGAGAGATATCTTAGACCCAAGATTAAAAAATTAAAAATCACATATCTTTTCCCTCTTTTTTGTGTACTTGTTTAGGGCATTCCCAAAGATACTTTGGGCTTGTAAAAAAAAGCTCTAAAAGGTACAGATAGTACATAGAACCGAGCTTAATGCCGCTACCACTGATAAATTGGTCTGATGATTTGACAAATATTCTTATTATATTTATAATATTAGTATTAAAAAATATTAATAGGAGGGTTTAAAAATGAAACTCAAGAAATTGTTTGTTTTGATGGCCATTGTTATTTTGACTTTTTGCTTATGTATTACAGTTGAATCTAAACAGGTAGAACTCAATATTGGGACCGCAGGTATGGGAGGGGCGTATTATCCCATGGGTCAAGGGCTTGGTAATCTTGTTACCGAATATGTTGATGATATTTCCATGGTACCTGTAGTTACTGGTGGTTCGGTGGCAAATCCCCGACTGGCTTCTGACGGTGAAATAGATTTTGGCTTAACTAATGCAAATTTAGCCTACTTTGGCTATCTCGGTGAAGGAAATTATGATAAAAAGTTAAACATTTCTGCAGTTATTCCTTTGCATCCAAGCTTATTACATATAATTGCTTTGGCAGATTCTTCTATAAATTCCTTTACAGACATCAAAGGGAAAAAAGTAGGTGTAGGCACTGCAGGTGGCGGCACAATCGCGTTTATTAAAAACCTTTTAAAGGAATATGAAATGACTATTGATGAAATAATACCGAGTTTTTTGTCTTATGCAGACGAGTTTACGCAATTGGGTGATAAAAATTTAGATATATGCTTTATGCTAGCAGGATATCCTGCATCAGCAGCAACTCAAACTGTCGCTACTCATAAAATAAAATTTATTGATTTAGAGGAAGATCGTTTTGTTAATTTAATAAGAGATTATCCATATTACACACAAATTGTTATTCCAAAAGAAGTATATAAATTAGAAAAAGATGCACTAGCAATTGGTGTTCCTAATGTATTAATTGTAAACAATGACTTGGATGAAGAACTGGTTTATAAAATAACAAAAGCTATAGTTGAAAATCTTGATGAATTAAGAGAAACTAATGCTACAGCAAAACAGATTGATTTAAGTAAAGCAAAAGGTATTCCTATACCTTTCCATCCGGGGGCAGAAAAATATCTAAAAGAAGTTGGGATTTTAGATTAATTTAATTCTATTCTTGAAAGGAGAAAGTATTTGAATGCAGATATAAGTTTTCTAAAAGATTGCATAGACTTACATATCCATGTTGGGCCAGATTATATTCCAAGATATGGCGATAGTATTAAATTAGGTACAGATGCTAGCTATGTCGGGATGAAAGCAATAGTGATAAAACAACATCTTGCTTCGACAGTTTCTTCAGCCTATCTTGCAACAAAAGTTGTACAAAATACTTTGGTTTTTGGAGGCATTGCATTAAATGAACCTACAGGAGGCCTTAATTCTCGAAGCGTTATTGCTACTGCAAAATCCGGGGGTAAAATGATCTGGTTGCCTACGGTTGATGCGGAATATGCAATAAAAAAGGCAAAGAAAGGACATTGGATAAAGCATTATGTAAACAGTTCAGCCTTTGGATGTGAAAGAAAGGGTATAAACATATTAAACAAGGAGGGTGAATTAAAATCTGAAGCAAAAGATATTCTTAAAATTTGCAAAGAATATGATATTATTTTAGGTTCCGGACATATCAGTCCAGAAGAATCTATTGCTTTGGCAAAAGAAAGTGCGAGCATTGGATATAAAAAATTAGAGATCACTCATCCTAATGCCTGGTTAGAAGACTTTACCATTCGAGTAATGAAAGAACTTACAGATTTAGGTGCAACCTTAACACTTTCTTACGGGGCATGTTCAACTCACACCGGAAGGCAGGATATTCGGGAAATCGTAAGTATTATTAAGGAAATTGGAGCCCGACATTGCTGTTTAATTACTGATTACGGTCAAACAGTAAATGCCTCCCCCGTGGAAGGTTACAGAGTGTTTTGTCAACATCTTTTAAATTATTGTATTTCCAACGAGGATTTGAATCTAATGACTAGGGTGAATCCTTCGCGACTTTTGGGCATAGATTAATCTATGGAATAATGTTTTCAATAAATTTTTAATTTGGTTTTGATAGTTACTTGTATGTTTCTAAATATACAAGTAACTATCATTTTTAAATTAATAATTCTTTATTTAAATTAATCAAAGGAAAGTCTTAGCTTAATTTAAAATATCAAAATTATCAAGGAGTTAATAGTGAGTATAAGTTTTCACCAAATTATAAGAAAAATTGTTTTTATTTTAGCAGTATTAACCGGATTATTTCATCTCTTTAATTTATCTGGAACATTGGTGCTTTCTACACAAATTATTAGAATAATTCATTTAATGCTTATGCTCTCCATTGTTTTTTTAAATATTTCTTCTGATATTCAAAAAAAAGAAAATTGGATTTTTCACTTTTTTAGGATATTTGCCTGCATCATTTCCGTAGCTTCAGGAATATACATGCTTACCAGATGGAAAGAAATTGCCATGAGTGGAGGAGTTACTAATATTATAGATTCCATTGTTGGAGTAATAATGTTAGTTATCATTATTGAAGCTACCAGAAGGTCAGTAGGAAATATACTTGCTATTATTGTAGTTATCTTTTTGACTTATCCTTTTATAGGTTCATATTTACCGGGGATATTTCATGCAAGAAGTTATAGTTTGCAAAGAGTGGCTTCCTTTTTATTTGCTTCCGGTCAGGGAATTTATGGAATCCCCATAGGGGTTTCCGCTACTTATATTGTTATATTCTGTCTTTACGGAGCATTTTTGAAAGAATTTGGAGCAGGAGATTTTTTACATAATTTATCTATTACTTTAACAAAAGGCTTAATTGCCGCAACTGCCAAGACAACAGTAATTTTCAGTACCTTAGTAGGAATGATTTCAGGTTCTGCTGCCGGAAATGTTGCAGTAAGCGGCACTTTTACCATTCCTATGATGAAGAAAGACGGTTATAAAAATTATGAAGCTGGAGCTATTGCTGCAGTAGCCGCTACGGGAGGGCAAATAATGCCTCCGGTTATGGGAGCCGCTGCTTTTATAATGGCAGAAATAATTGGTAGACCTTATCTTGATGTGATGAAGGCCGGGATAATACCGGCGTTATTATTCTTTTCTTCCATATTTATTGTAGTTCACTTAGAGGCATTAAAACATGGTGATTCAAGAAAAAGTAAAATAAAAGATAAAAAGGTGCTTTCCTTTGTTATCGTATTGAGAGAGGGTTGGCACAATTTGCTTCCCATTGCTACTTTAATATATATGTTAATTAAAGGTAATTCACCGGTTAAATCCGCATTTTATTCTATCATAATTATATTAATAGTATCTTTAATTAATTTTATTTTAAAAAGAAATTTTTCTTTAATTAATTTCATAAAAATGATAATTAATTCTTTGGAAAAAGGAATTTTAAGTGCAGTTCCAATTGCAATTGCCTGTGCTTCTGCCGGAATTATAGCCGGCATTCTCTCTATGACCGGGTTAGGTTCAAAATTTTCTTCATTAATAATCCACATGTCTTACGGCATCCCTTTAATAGCTTTAGTGTTAACCATGATTGCCTCAATAATATTGGGTATGGGATTGCCTACAACTGCTGCTTATCTGGTTTTGGCTACGGTAGTTGCTCCGGCACTGGTAAAACTTGGCGTACCTCTATTAACAGCACACATGTTTGTATTCTTTTTTGGTTGTATTTCTACTATAACTCCACCGGTAGCCTTAGCTTCCTATGTAGCATCAGGTATAGCAAACGCAAATATTAATAAATTAAGCTGGACTGCATTCAGGTTTGGATTAACCAGTTTTGTATTACCTTATATGTTCTTTTGGGGACCGGCTCTTCTTTTACAGGGCACCTGGTTGGAAATATTGTATACTGTGATTATTGCATTAGTAGGAGTATTTTCTATTGCTTCGGGAATAGTTGGTTTTTTAAGAATTAGATTAAATATGGCCATTAGAGTAATCCTCTTTATTGCAGGATGCCTGATGATGTATCAAGGAATTTTAACTGATATTATTGGAGTGACAATTTTAACTTTTATTTATATAATTAATAATAGAAATTTCAAAAATAATTTAATTAAAGAATAAAATATATGATAAATATATTAATTAATCATAAAAAAGGAGTATTGAATTGGTAAAACCGATAAAAAAAATTAATGTAGCTGAACAAGCTATTAGCAAAATCTATGAGTTAGTAAAAGAAAATAATCTTAAAGTAGGCGATAAACTTCCACCGGAAAGAGAATTAGTAAAAATATTAGAAATTAGCAGATCTTCTTTAAGGGAAGCAATTAGAGCATTAGAGATGATTGGAGTAATTAATGTTATCCAGGGAAAGGGTATGGTAATCGAAAGTTCTAAAATATCAAACTCCATAATCAAACCTTTGGCTTTTTCAATAATCTTAAATAAAAATACTTTTTTAGAACTTTTTGAAGCGCGGAAATTAATTGAGGTTGAATGCGCTGGTCTGGCTGCAGAAAGAATTACCACATCAGAATTAAAGAAAGTTAAAGAAATATATAATCTATTAATAAAGCATCAGAATAATAGAGAAAAATCTATTAAATATGAAATTAAATTACACGAAGAAATTACAGAAATTGCAAAAAATAATGTTTTGGGAGATATTTTATCTTCTATTAAAAAGTTATTAAGAGAAAGTAGGGATACTACAGTTCCTTCACAGGGAGTAACTTTGAAAACAATAAATTGCCATGAAAAACTTATCCAGGCATTTGAAGCAAAAGATGCCGGTAAAGCACGAAAATTAATGTTTGAACATTTAGATATAGTAAGCAAACGTTTAAAAAAATCTTATGATACTACTTAACTTGAAAATAGAAGAATAATTAGATAAGGAGAAAAATTATGACAAATTATATAAAGAATAAAGATAAATGGTTACAAGAAGGTAAATGGTGGATTAGTCCCTACAATTTTTCAGAAGAGGTTGTAGAAGGTTTTAACTTACCTCGTAAAGTTCAAATCCATGATGCTACTCTGCGGGATGGAGAGCAAACTCCCGGTGTAGTATTCCGTAAAGAAGATAAAGTAAGAATTGCAAAGGGATTGGATGAAATTGGAGTAGAACGAATTGAAGCCGGAATGCCGGCAGTGTCAAACGAAGATTTTGAAGCCATTAAAGAAATAACTAAATTAGGTTTAAAATCAAAAATATTTACTTTTGCTCGTGCATTAAAATCCGATATTGATAGTGCGGTGGAATGCGGAGCTGATGGAGTAGTAATCGAAATTCCTATCGGCTATCCAAAGCTGAAATATCAGTTTGGATGGAGCTGGGAAGATGTACTTAAAAAAAGTATAGATGTAATTAATTATGCTAAAGAGCGTAAATTATATGCAGTTTATTTTCCTTATGACACTACCCGCGCCAGAGAGGAAGATCTGGATAATTTATTTGACGGGATAATGAAATATTCTTCACCTGATTCCATAGGAATAGTTGACACGATGGGATGCGCTCTTCCGGAAGCTATTCAATATTTAGTTAGAAAAGCAAAAAAACTTACCGGTCTGCCCATCGAGGTTCATACCCATAATGATTTCGGCATGGGAGTGGCTACTGAATTGGCTGCAGTTACTGCTGGCGCCGAAGTAGTTCATAGCTGCATAAATGGTCTGGGAGAACGGACTGGAAATGCAGCCTTAGAAGAGTTAATGATGGGTTTGCATGTTTTATTGGGAATTGATACGCCATATAAATTTGATAAAATTACCAAGCTTGCCGAATTGGCTGAAGAAATAAGCGGAATAAAAATTCCAAGAAATAAGCCGGTTACGGGAGAAGGGAATTTTACCCGGGAATCGGGGATTGGAGTAGATCTGGTAATTAAAACTCCTTTGGCAATGTTTGCCACAGATCCCAGATTTACCGGGCGTGAAGGAAAAATAGTATTAGGGAAAAAGAGCGGAAAGCTTTCGGTCAAATATTATTTGGAAAAACTAGGAATTAAAAACGTAAGTGAAGAGCAGACAATAGAAATAGTAAAAAAGGTTAAAGAAATGGGAATTAATAAAAGAGCTTTGCTAAGCGAAGAAGAATTTAAAAGCATCGTAAAAGAAGTGTCTGGTTAAGGCAAAATAAACAGCAATATTCTGCTATTTATTTTAAAAGGAGAAAAAGAAGATGAAAGGATATACTGGAAAAATGTTACGAATTGATTTATCTGCAAATAAAATTTCTACTGCTCCGAGCGCTCCATACAATGAAAATTTTATTGGGGGACGAGGAGTAGGAGCTTCGATATTATTCAATCATGTTTCTCCTGAAATTTCCTCTTTAGATCCTAAAAACTTATTAATTTTTGGCACAGGACCTCTTACCGGAACCGCAGCTCCTTCTTCAGGAAGATTAAGCTTGGTTACTAAAAATGTAGTTTCGGGAGGAATAGCTTATTCGAATGGCGGTGGATACTTTGCTCCTGAATTAAAATATGCAGGTTTTGACCATTTGATTATTTTGGGTAAGGCAAATAGTCCCATTTACTTATTAATCGACAATGGAAAAGTGAGCATAGAAGATGCTTCCTTTATATGGGGCAAAGATGTTTGGGAAACAGAAGATATTATTGAGGACCGTTTTTTAGGTCAGGATGTGCAGATATTATCGATAGGACCGGCAGGAGAAAATCTTTCGAAAACCGCTTGTATCATTATAAACAAGGCTCGAGCATTGGGTTTTGGAGGTTGTGGAGCAGTAATGGGTTCAAAAAATCTCAAAGCCATTGTAGTTAGAGGCGATAAACCGGTAGAGGCAGCTGATCCGTGCAGTTTTATAGAAGAATGTCGAAATAGTTTTAAAAAAATGGAAAAATCGATAGGTACAGCTCTTCTTCGCCAGGGAGGGACTATTGCCAAAATTAATCCAAATTTTCCATTACCGGTTAGAAATTATCAGGATGGAAATTGGGGAGATAAAGCTTTAAAAGTTAAAGAAAATGTTTTTAAAAAATTATATGAAACCAAAAGGTCAGCATGTTTCAATTGTCCTTTAAGCTGCAGTCATTTTTATTCTATTAAAGAAGGAAAATATACCGGACTCGAATGTGAAGGCGTACAGATAAACGGAGTAAGAGGGTTCGGCTCAAATCTGGACGTACCAGATCCAGCTTTTATACTGGCTTGTAATTCCTTATGCAATAAATTGGGTTTACACATTGATGAGATTAGCGCTACTTTATGCTGGGCTTTTGAATGTTTTGAAAAAAAGATTTTGACTGTAAAAGATACGGATGGATTAGAATTAATCTGGGGTAATCAGGATGCCGCTTTAAAGCTGATAGAAAAAATTGCCTATAGAAACGGGTTTGGAGATATTCTTGCAGAAGGGGTATCAGGAGCTACAAAAATTATTGGCAGGAATTCTCAAAAATATGCTATGTATATAAAAAATACCGGAATAAATGAAGGAGGCATACGGATTAAAAGAGCTTGGGCACTTGGGATTGCCACCAGTACCCGGGGTGGTGGACATTTATGTGGTTCACCTAATAGCGAAGGAGTAAAAAATATAACCCCGGAAGTAAGTCAGACAAGATACGGTGTGTCTACAGCCGGTAATCCTATAACTTATGAAGGAAAAGCAAAGCTTGTAGTATGGTTTGAAAAATTTAAAGCTGTAATTGATTCGCTGGGTGTGTGTTATTTTACAAGCTATTGGCAGAATAACTTATTAGGGCCCGATGATTATGCTAAACTTTTTTCTAAAATTACTGGTAAATCAATAAATAAAGAACAACTTTTTAAAATAGGAGAACAAATTTTAAATATTGAAAAAGCTTACAATACCCTTTCTGTAGGATTTAATCGTGAAGATGATTTTCCTCCGGAAAGATTTATGAATGAGCCCGTAAAATCTGGATCATTTAAAGGTGAATATATAGATAAAAATTCTTGGAATAAGTTATTAGATGAGTATTATAGCCTGAAAGAATGGGATGTAAAATCAGGATGGCAAACAGATAAATGCCTTGAAGATCTGGAACTAGCAGAAGTAAAAAAACAACTAGAGAAGGCTGGGAGGTTAATAAAAACAGATGAATAAAAAAGATTCAAAAATAAAAAAATCTTATGAAAGACCCGAGAGAGAATTATTAAAGATGGATATATCTAAATGTACAGGTTGTAGAAGCTGTGAAATAGCCTGCACTTATCATCATTATAAAAATTTCGGTCTTGCTGGTTCAAGCATTAAAATATTTCGCGATAATAAAAATGGTGAAATAGAATACTTTTTTACAAATACTTGTGATTTATGTAAAAATGAACAAAATTCGCTTTGTATTGAAGCATGCTCATCGCATGCTTTATCTCTAAAACGATAAAAAATAATTTACAAATCTATTATTTTCCAAATAGTATATTTTATAAATTTAATCCTATTCTTTTGGTATTCTATTGTCAGAAGAACCGCCCACTTAACAATCTCCCTTTGACAATCAAAAATCCTGCAAAAACGAGAAAAAAGTTTTCTTGAATATTACTTCCAATTGTGGTAACATTTACGCCTGTATGTTCAATGAAATTTTACAAAGTAATAAATAAAAGGAAATTAAAATGATGGAAGCTGAAAATATAAAAAATATTGCCCTTATTGCCCATGTAGATCATGGCAAGACTACTCTGGTAGATGCTATGTTAAGGCAGAGCGGTACCTTTCGGGATAACCAGGAGGTAAAAGAAAGGGTGATGGATTCTAATGATTTGGAAATAGAAAGAGGGATTACCATCCTTTCCAAAAATACCTCAGTCCATTGGCAGGGGGTAAAGATTAATATTGTAGATACGCCGGGTCATGCAGATTTTGGAGGAGAGGTTGAGCGAATCCTAAGAATGGTTAACGGAGTTCTTTTGATTGTAGATGCCTTTGAAGGGCCTATGCCTCAAACTAGATTTGTTCTGCGTAAAGCCATGGAATTAAATCTTATTCCCATAGTAGTCATCAATAAAATAGATAGGCCTAATGCTCGTCCTGCCGAAGTTTTAGACGAAATTTATGATTTATTTATTGAATTAGGGGCTAATGATGAGCAGATAGACTTTCCAGTTATCTATACTTCTGCCCGTTCGGGTTTATCCGGATTTTCACCTGATTCTTTAGAAGATAATTTAACGCCTCTTTTTTCAACTATTTTAAAAGATATACCTGCTCCTTCAGTGGAATATAATTCTCCTTTGCAATTATTGATTACCAATCTTAATTATGATGATTATGTGGGAAAGATAGCAATTGGACTTATTAGCCGGGGAGAAATTCAGGAGGGTGAAACAGTCATTTTAATCAAGCGGGATAAGAGTCAGATATTCAGTAAGGTGGTAAAACTTTATCTTTTCGAAGGATTAGAAAGAAAAGAAGTGAAGAGGGCTGAGGCTGGAGAGATTGTGGCTGTAGCGGGAATTAGCGAAGCTAATATCGGAGAGACAATAGCTTGCAAAGAAAAACCTGAGGCCTTATCTAAAATAAAGATAGATGAACCCACTTTGGCTGTAGATTTTACTGTCAACAATAGTCCTTTTGCTGGTCGGGAAGGAAAGTTTGTCACCTCTCGCCATTTACGAGAGCGTCTTTTTAAGGAAGTTGAAACCAACGTGAGTCTTAGAGTCGAAGAGACAGAATCAACAGATACTTTTCATGTTTCAGGAAGAGGAGAGCTTCATCTTTCGATTCTTATTGAAAAAATGCGCCGGGAAGGGTATGAATTTCAGGTTTCTAAACCCAAGGTTATTTTTAGAAATATTGAGGGAGTGAAATGTGAACCCATAGAGCTTATGACCTGTGATATCCCTAAAGACAGTTTGGGAGCAGTTATGGAAATTTGCGGAAAGAGAAGGGCGGAGTTAGTCAATATGATTGAATTTTCTTCCGATCAATTACGGCTTGAATTTGAAATTCCGGCCAGGGGATTAATCGGTTTTCGGGATGAATTTCTTACCAAGACAAAAGGTAAAGGAATAATGCATCATCTCTTTCTTGATTATCAACCGTACAAGGGACCTATTCCCACCCGTGCTCGGGGAGTATTAATCGCCTATGAAAGTGGGATAACCAGTACTTATGGTCTTCATAATGCTCAAGGAAGAGGAACACTGTTTGTTGCTCCGGTTACAGAAGTTTACCAGGGGATGATTGTGGGGGAACATAAGAGAATTAATGATTTGGAAGTTAATGTGTCCAAGAGAAAGCAGGTTACCAATATGCGTGCAAGCGGTTCAGATGAAGCCTTACGCTTGGAGAAGCCCCGTCAGTTTTCTTTGGAACAAGCTTTGGATTATATCCAGGAGGATGAATTGTTGGAGATTACTCCTTCAAATATTCGTCTGAGGAAGAAATTTTTAGACCATCATTCCCGCCTTCAGAGAGTTAAAAGTTTAAAAATAGGTTAATATATAAAAAAGGGGACAGACGAAACATCCGTCCCCTTTTTTAATTATGCAGATTCAAGGAAATAATATTTTAGTAATCTTTCTAACCTCTTCGTTTATAACTTGATAAGATATTTTAAGGCCCTCGCGTTCGCCTTTTATAATCCCCGTAGCCTTTAATTTAAAGAGATGTTGAGATACAGTTGATTGAGGTAAATCAAGGCACTCCTGAATACTGGTAACATTACTCTCTTTTGCTATAAGATCCTTTACAATACAAAGTCTTGTAGGATGGGCAAGCGCTTTTAACAGTTCACTCTTTTGGATAAATTTAGAATCATTGCTCATATAATCTCCTTGTTTATTTTCACGATATGTTTCATCATTTGTTAGGAAGCAGAAGGTTCATTAGGTTTAATAAAGTCTTCCTTATCAATTTTTTCATAGTTATGAATACCAATATTGGATTGTTTTTGAATAGCGGGGAAATAAGTTAAATAACCACCGCTGAGGTTTTTAATATTTTTAAAACCTTTTTGTTTCAGGATTTTATAAGCAATATAACCCCTTAATCCCTCTTTGCAGAAGATAATAACATTTTTATCTTTAGGAATTTCATTTATTCTGTTTCTTAAATTATCTACCGGGATATTGATTGCTCCTTCGATAGTACCCCGCTTAAATTCATAAGGATGTCTTACATCTACAAGAATGGTCTTTTGCTTATTTATCTTTTTTAATTTATTCCAGTGAATGATGGCATGGTCACCTTTTAATATATTCGATGCGACATATCCGGCCATATTTATCGGATCTTTAGCCGAGGAATAGGGAGGTGCATATGCAAGTTCAAGTTTTTCCAGATCGTAAACCGTCATCCGTGCACGTATTGCTGTTGCGAGGACATCTATCCTTTTATCCACTCCTTCATAGCCTACAATTTGAGCTCCCAAAATTCTGTCATTATCTGGCGAGAAAAGTAGTTTTATAGATATGGCTTGGGCACCGGGATAATACTCGGAATGTGATGCCGAATGAGTAAATGATTTTTCATAAGGAATGCCAAATCTTTTCAATAATTTTTCGTTATTCCCGGTAGATGCCACAACCATATCAAATACTTTTAATATGGAAGTACCCAGAGTTCCTTCATATTCTTCAACTATTCCGCAAATATTATTGGCTGCGATTCTTCCCTGTTTATTAGCCGGTCCGGCAAGGGAGATAAGAGTAGGATTTCCGTTAATATAATCTACCACTTCGATAGCGTCTCCAACCGCATAGATATCGGGGTGGGAAGTTTTTAAAGTACGATCTACTTTTATGCCACCTCTTTCGCCGATTTCTAAACCTGCTCCTTTTGCCAGGGTAACTTCAGGGCGTACTCCTATGCCGATTAAGATCATGTCGGTCTTTATTCCCTGTCCGCTGCCGAGTTTAACCAGGGAAAATTCCTTCCGATGTTCAACTTCTTTTACTTCATCATTTAGATAAAATTCCACCTTCTTTTCTTTCAGATGTTGGTGAATCAGGGAAGCCATTTCACTA
>Ga0114922_10003792_pt1 | contig 14065 bp, 13 predicted proteins | sample AartaG_FD_100975 | JGI IMG/M metagenome (GOLD analysis project Ga0114922, IMG submission 100975) | Deep subsurface microbial communities from Aarhus Bay to uncover new lineages of life (NeLLi) - Aarhus_00045 metaG | ecosystem: Environmental > Aquatic > Marine > Oceanic > Sediment | place...
AAAATGATTATTATTTTAGTCAAGATACAATAAATTATAAACCTGTTCCTTAATATATCCAGCCCTGAATCCAAAAATTTGGGTGAAATAATAGGGGTTCATTACCGATTCTATGATCCAATACCCATTTGATTTCTAAAGGACGAAGAAAAAATACTTCTGGAATAACACCCCATATAATTTCAATCATAGCCAAGCAAATAAATAGTGAAAAAATGACTTCTGCTACTAGGCGATGTTTTAAAACATGCTCTTTTTGACCCGCATAATAAACACCCAACATCCAGCCAACAACTACACCCAGCATAACTTGACTCATCGGCATTATTAGAATGCCACTGAATAATGAATGGCAGGAAGCAGTTATTAAAGAAGCAGTTAAGGCTATAGGAATAACTCTATTTGATATTTCTGTATTAGATAATGTTTTATAATTAAACTTTTTGAGCCAACTAATTAATCCATATATAGACAAAATTAAAACCAATAACAGGACTGGTAGTCCCCACTCTGAGGCGATTTGCAATAAACTATTATGCGGATGAGTAGCAATTGGATTAGGATAATAACATAAATGCATTGGTCCGACTCCAAGCAACGGATGAGTGAAAATCAAATAAATTGTATGTTTCCAAAGTGTAAACCTTTGAAATACACTCTCCGTATTTAAAATTTTTCCAGCCACGTTAATCGTATGAGGTGTTATTAATGTAAATAACAAATAAAAAATAAATCCAATCGTTATTACTTGTATTTGAACTATCAACCAATGTTTAGATGCCCGTTGAAATACCAAACCAGTAAATATCCCCGCAACCAATAATCCCAGAAACATTCCCCTACAAGCATTCATGATAGCAATAGCCCAAAATAAACTAGCAATTACATAAGTTAGTCCCGTAATTCCCTTACGTATTAAAGGCCTTTTTCCAGTTACTAAGAAAATCGGCAAAGTCACTAATGGCAGAGCCCAACCTTGATATTGGGCAAGAAATCTTGAATTAACAAAACCAAGGAAATAATTAAACTTATCAGACGTTAATAATGTGCTCAGATAACCACTAAAATACACAATTTCATAAACCGCAACACCTAATATAACAATAAATATAATAAACCTATCAGCTAAAACACCGATTGTAACCCTCTTCATCGCAATAAATAGCATAAAACAAAAAATCAAAAAAAACTGTGCGACAGTCAGCAAAGCCATTCTTGGTACCGGTGCTAATAACGCAGAAAATATTCCCAATGCAAAAATACTTAAGATTATCAAACGCACTTTATCAGGAAAACGATTATAGAGTTCTAACCATGCATACCGCCCGCGAAAAGAGATAAGTAAATAAAGTCCACCATACAATAACAAAACTACTTCTAATATACGTTTAATATCATACAAATGATACTCAGGGAAAAGTTGTGTAGATAATCTATAATCAAGTGCAATTATAAAAAATACTGCTAAAGGCAATAATGGAATAGTTTTAGACAAGTTACGCATATTTTCCCTAATATTACAAATTATCATAGAACGTGATATTCTAATATTATGATAAATATGTCAACCTTACCCGAACACCATTTTTGTACATTCGTCAAACAAATCGCTTCACAAAATCACACCAAAAGCATTCTATTAAACTTACAGCAACGGTTAAAACTCAATATTAATATTTTATTGTTTTGTTGTTGGGTGGCACAAACCGGCCACAAACAATTTAACAAAAAAGATATACAAAATGTTTCTACAGCAATTTTACCTTGGCATGAACAGATAGTTTTGGCATTAAAAAAATTGCGTAAATATTTACAACAAAATACTACTAAACCAATAAGCCGTAAAATTAGCAATCTCATTTTAGAAAAAGAAATAATAGCCAACCAAATAGAACAGTTAATATTAGCAGATACTATAATGCGGCCGTCTTATCGACGAAGTATTACTCAAAAATTCACCGACGCCTGCAAAAATATTACTGTTTATTGTAAAGAATCTCGAGCTGGTATGGATCAACAAGATATAGAGACAATTAAACAATTATTATCTCAAATCTTTCCTACCATTGACCACAAACAAATTTCTGCGCATTGGGGCACTTCACTCACTAAAAATAAAAAACATAATGTGCCATCATATACTCAATTTGAGTTAGATGAGTTTTTATAACAATCTTAATCATTCAATGGTATACTTTGACCGAAATCAATGATGGATACTACCTAATTTAAACCATAGTGAGAAAATTACATGAACAAGGAGAATATCAATAAACTACAAAACAAATTTAAGAGCAAAATAAAAACTGTTCTTAAACCACAACAAGTAAAAAAAATTACTGATAGAGAAACCCAATTAATTAAAGAACAACAACTAAAAAAATACGCTGAAGTAACAAATCAAAAAATCCTAAGTAGCCAAGCAGACTTACCGCCTAATAGCCACCAGATTCCAGAAATGTTAAATTGGTGTAAGGAACGAGGCGACATCATAGTCCTCAATGATGGCACTATTATTTCTTCTAATCCAGGTACACGCCAGATACAAAACTGTAAAACAGTTATGCTTCAAGAGGGAATTCGTCCCGGACAGATTAAACCAGCTACCAATCAGTTAATTCAAATTCTATTAAAAAATGCTCCTCGTATTGAGGAATCTGTCGGCTCTGTTTTAGAAATAGTAAGTACCCAACAACAACGTTTACGCCTTCTAGTTAAAGAAGCGATTCATGAAAACATTAGTGATATTCATATTGAAGTTCGATCTGAAATAGCCAAAATCCGTTTTCGAAGGCACGGAGAATTATATTTACATGCAGAATGGTTACCAAAACTAGCCCGTGAAATAGCTTCAGTAGCATTTAATAAAGAAACTGATTATGCGGTAACTCATTTCAATCCTTTAGTTCCACAAAATGCTTCCATGCCATTATCCATAGACGGACGAAATATCCGTTTACGTTTAGCCAGTATGCCTGCTCACGGTGGCTTTGACGTGGTACTACGTGTTTTGACTACCAGCGAAGAGAAAATCCAATTCTTACAAGAACTCGGCTATACCGACAATCAAGTTAAACTTATCAAGAGGGCTATCAGCATGCCTCATGGTGCTATTATCATTGCCGGCCCCACTGGATCTGGTAAAACAACCACACTAGCTAGTTGTATCAATATGCTAGACCCTGAACGTAAAATTTATACTATTGAAGATCCTGTAGAAAAATTAATTGACAAAGCTACTCAGGTACCGGTTAATGAGGAACAGGAAGACCGCACCTTTGCCAGTATGGGCCGAGCATCGTTACGCATGGATCCAGATGTTATCGTATTAGGTGAAATGCGAGATTTAGATACTGCTGAAGTGATGACGCGCGCTTCTATGACCGGCCACTTAGTGTTTTCGACTATACACACTAATACTGCAACAGGTATTGTGTCACGATTAGTAGACCTAGGAATTCCCCCTGCTCTACTAAGTGACCCAAATATGTTAGCATGTTTAATTTTCCAACGTTTAATACCAACGTTATGCAGTAAATGTGCTATTCCAATAACTGAATCACCGAATCATAAACCACATTTGGATCGCTATCGACAAATTTTCGGTAATAACCTAAGTAAACTACGTGTCCGTGGTCAATATTGTCATGCTTGTAAAGGGTTAGGAATCGGTGGTCGAACTGTAGTTGCAGAAATTGTATGGATAGATGAAGCAAGCCGCTTTTTTATTCAAAAAAATGATACTTTGGGTTGGAGACAATATCTAAAAGATAACGGTTGGGAACCATATAAAACACATGTGTTAAACTTAGTAAAACAAGGGATATGTGATCCTATAGATGCTGAAAAAACCATCGGCCATTTGGATTCAGTCTTCACTGCTAAGAGCTTTAACTACAAAGATTTTGTCCAAAAATAATGTTGACTACAACAGCTATAAAAAAGAAATTAAATCAACTATTGTTCGGTCGTAGCGAGCAGCAAGCTTTCCTCGAAGATATTACCAATTTAATAAAAGACGGGGTACCTGCTCCGCAAGCGATAGCAACTGTTCAGGAACTCGCTACAGGCTCAACTAAAGAAGCAGCCAAAGATATTTTGGAAAAAATTTCCGAAGGTCAATTTGTATCCGATGGTTTGGCTGGCTGGTTTCCTCCAGCTATTGTTGAAATCATTCGTTCTGGTGAACAAGGCGGAGTATTAACTCAGGCTATGACAGCAGCAATAAAATTTTTAACACAACGCTCAAGTGCAATATCATCATTACTTGGTTCCGTTGCGTATCCCATAACTGTATTCATAATAGGTTTAATAGTCTCAGTATTTCTAAAACATTCTGTCTTTACAAATTTTGCTGCCATAAAACCAATTAATACATGGCCAGAAGACGGACAAATCTTAATGGCTTTAGCAACATTTGTTGAAACTTGGTGGTGGTTAATTATAGTAATTATTTTTGTTCTAGGTATTTTTATCAGACAAACTCTAATCAATTTAACTGGGAAAATACGTAATGCAGTTGATATTATACCCCCTTTTTCTTTGTACCGAGACTACACTTCAGCTCGTTTTATGGAAACTTTAGGATTAATGTTGACAAATAACATTACTTTTAAACACGCTCTTACTATTCTGCAACATAACGCAACTCGTTATTTAGCGTGGCATATATATCTAATGCAGTTTCGTTTAAGCAGCGGCCGCGAGAATATTGCAGATGTACTAGATACAGGCGTAATAAAACAAGCAGATATGTTACGGTTACGCGTTATGGCAAAGGGTAAAGGTTTTATCCAGGCTCTGTTACATTTAGGAGCTCAATCTTTAACACGGAATACCAGAAATATAATTAAATCAGGTAAAATTATCGGCGCTATTGTACTCGCCATAGACGCATCTTTCCTAGCATTCATGATTTTTTCGGTTTACGGAGTTGGTTCTTACGTTGGAAGTTTTTGATTTTCTTTGGTTTAAATAATATAATTTGATTCAATACATTAAACATTTAAGAGGAACTCAAGATGACAAAAATTAGAAATCTATTAACACATAATCAAAAAGGCATCGGTCTCCTCGAATTGATGTTGTCACTTGCTATTATTGCTATTTTATTAGTTATGGCTACTCGTTATTATTTAACAGCTTCTCTATCTTCGAGTACTAATGAAGTTGTTTCAAATCTTCAAGGAGTAACTGGATGTGTTGAGAATTGGAGACAAGCTTATATGTGGGGAAGTACGCCCAAAACATATAATGACTTTAAATTAAGTGACTGTGTAAAAAATGACTGGTTTCCTGCTGCAAATGCTTATAATGATAATTTAGTAACGCCTTGGGGTGCCGCAACTATAACGACTTCGATAAATGATATAATAATAAGGATAAGAACTACAAAAGAACAACAAGCTAAAAGTTTATATATCAAACTTGGAGGAGATATAAATAAGTGGAGAGCTGAAACTACTGAAGTAGATTTCTCTATAATTCAGCAAAAAATCGTTTCTCCAGTTTAGTTTTATATGAAAAACCACCAGAAGCAGCAAAGTGGCTTTACACTTCTAGAACTGCTTCTGGTAATAGTTGTTATAGCAGCTATCTTATTAGCCAGTTACCAAAGATATAAACAATACCTTTTAAATAAAGATTTAGCTGCTATTAGACAAAATGTCGCCTTACTGACGCAATCATTGAACGAATACTATGCCAATTTAATGACAAATTGTTCAACTGCAACTAAACGTAACTGTCCCACACATCAACAACGTGCAATAATTGCTTCCAATCAGGACTTGCCAGAACAATATTGGCCACGATACTTAATAAGTTCTAACCTGGTAGCAGACAAAAACCTAAACCGTGACAGCCGTGATTACGTGGTAAGCTCATCTTCGGGTATACCGATAACGCCCCCTAAAATGGATCCTGATGCGAAATGGACACATCAATTAATAGTTACAGTAACACTAGACCCTCATATAGTTGCTACAAAGGGTTTTCAATGGTATGCAAAAATTCTCGATGCATTTCTCACCGAAAATAACAAGCTATGCTGGAATCAAATGCCTAGCTATACCATAAAAGGCACAAATAGCAACCTCTGGATCATAGACGGAGAACTAGCCGTATTCAAAAAAGCTTTGACGGGGGCAGCTTAATTCCCAAACCGCTTAAGAAACTATATTTTATTCTTTCTCAATTTACTACACTATTTAAACTTAATAGAAATACTTGTAGCATTAGGATTCCGATTAATCGATAAATCATCTCAGACATACTTAACCTCCAAACTCCCCACACTAAATTTTCAGACAAATCTCATCAAGGATTTAGTTTCTCCAATGTTTTCTTGCTTGGTAGTAACCATCTCACTGCTTTCTGAAAACTTAACTTGATTTTTATTAAAAGCTGAGAAAAAGTACAAACCCCAAGTGATTCCGCTAATTGCTAAAGTTGTTATCCCTCCCCAAATGAAAAAGCTATGTTTGTCATATAAAGCTAACGAACTGGCAAAAAAGCCTTTGTTTAGATTCTCAAGTCCTGGCAAAATCCGTTCTTCGATATTATTATTAATTTCATCTATATTCGGTAACTCATTTCTCAAGTGATTCTCAATAGAATTAATATCTGCATATATACAATTAATTAAGATACGCAGATGTTGAATACCCACATTACGCAAAACTCTAGCTAGACGTAGATCATCAATTCTATATAGTGATAATATATCCATTAATTGAACTATATCTTCTTTATTCGGTTCTTTAATCTGACTAATTTGAACTTGTAAGCCTTCAAGTATTCTAGGGCGAATTATTTCAGGTAGAAAAAGCACATTATACGCCAGCAAATTTAACATCTTTTGATGTATCTGTTTATCAGGAAATATTTTTACAAAAACATTACGAATTGATTCGGCTAATTCTTTTCCTCTATGCCACAAAATAACATAAATATTCGAGTTTTGCAGAACATTTAAAAAAACTTGTATTTCCTCAGAATTTAACAAACATATTAAATTATTTACAAAGTGCGGACAAAAAACCTTGCCATGAATAATACCTAATTCATAAGTTAATGTTTGGATAATATTTCTCAGTTCATTTGCAGTCTGTACCATAACAGGCCATGGTTCGCTACCTAACGGATCATCTATTACTCTTTGTAATGGTTCTAGAACACATTCATCAATTTTGGCTTGAACCCTATTAATGGGCCATTCTAACCTAAACTTTTTAAGCAAAAGCCCCCATTCATCTGGATTACCAACAATTTCATAGTATACCCCAACTATATTTTTAATTTGGGCAACAAAGTTTTTAATTATCTTCAATAGTTGCAACGTATCCAACAAGGGGAGATTTTCTATATGATTTTTTATTTTATCCATATTCGTCTTAGTAGCAGTGCTATCAATATGAGTTTTTAAATTCTTCTTTAGCCTCTCTGATGGGCGCATGTTACGATCTCCAGGGATAGGCTCTTTACCCAAAACAGTACGTGGAATGCTTAATATTGGTAATAGAATGTTAAGCAAAATATCTTTAAATTCACCTGTAAATGAATCGATTATTGCGCCGTGTATACAATCATAAAGATTAGCTCGCTCATAATGACTGCAATTATCGATGCTCTTCAATCCCTCGCATAACCTACAATTACTTTTCCATCCTAGCATGCTTCGAGCTCCGATTCCCTTTCTTAGACGCGATAGTAAGGCTTTCACACCCGTAGAATTTGCAAATTTTATCAAACTATTTATCAAATTAAGGGAATTTGAGTCTCGGGCCTGCTCTTTCAATTGTTCTAGATCCCGCACTATTATGCTAAGACTTTCTTCTAATTGATCTGCTACTTGTATAAAACGCATTATTTTTTAACTACCTTTTTATAGTTTTCTTATCTTCAGTTTGGTCACATTAAAAATTTTCCAACCACAAAAAACTTAATTCCTTATGGTCGTGGTGTATTATCCGTCTTTTGCGTATCTTGCACATGACCTTGAGCTGATGTTTTTGCAGGAGCAAGCACTGCAGAATTATGCTGCGCTAAAAGCCTATCCTCATTCTCATTTAGTAATCCAGTATGTAGTAATCCCGCAAAAAAGCCACCGGCCGGCCCGGCAACAGCATGAGCTATAGTGTGAATCACAGCATGCTCTGTTACTTCACGAACAAAGTTTCCCAAATCATTATCAGAAGATTGGTCGTTATTTTGCATATCCCAGCCCTCCGCTACTAATCAAAATTTTATATTCATTTCTGCTGTAGCTTGCCAGTTTTTATTCGTATCAGCAGATATACCTATTTGAACATTCGTTGAATCAGACGGCTTAAATTGTTTTTCTACACCAGAAAAAATGGTGTTTGCATTTTGTGATCTGTAAATGCTAACACCAATAGATTTCGAATCATCTCTATAACCAGTAGAAGCACCGACACCCTGAAGTTGGCCAGAACTATTTGTAGTCATAATTGGGGTAACATCAAATTTTTTCATTTTTAATCCTCCAAAGGCAAAATATATATTCTTCAACCAGTTTTTATTCGATTAGCAAATCTACTTGACATTTGTTGCCAAAGCTCATCTTTTACATTGTACAATATATAAAAAAGTTCACAAATTTTTTGTCATCATCACGAAGATTTAGCGCATCTTTATAATCGGGAGTAGCTTAATACTTGATGCTCTTATTGCATACTATTGTATTAATACAGCCAACAATTTATAGTGCTCAACCAAGCCGTTTTTCTAAATAACAATCCAGAGGCAACCCTTTAATAAGCAGTTCAATAAGACATTTATTACATGAGATGCATTTAGCTTTATTAGTATCTCCTTTTTGCCAACGATTGATTAGATCTGGTTCTCTGATGAAAGGTCGACACATCCCGACTAAATCAGTTTCACCTTCACTGACAACTTTTTCAACGAATTCATAAGATCTTAACCCGCCAGTCATAATAGTTGGTTTAGAGATAGATTTCCTTATTTCTTTACACCAATCACGAAAATAACCTTCCTCCTCAATTTTATTAACTATGCGCATAGGAGTACGATTCCAGTCATCTAACTTTTGTAGTCCCTGACTTATCTCTAAAGCATCATATCCACTGTTTGCTATTATTTCAGCTGCATATTTTCCTTCATCAAATTTTAATCCTTTTTCAAAACCATCCTCAACACCTAGTTTAATCAAAATAGGGAAATCTCCACCTATTTTACGGCGAATAGCTTTTATAATTTCCCTATGAATACGACATCTATTTTCAATAGAACCTCCCCACTTATCAGTACGTTTATTGGTTATCGGAGATAAAAAATGGCATAAGAAATTTTGGTGAGCAGAATGGATTTGAACTGCATCTGCATCAATTGACTTAGCTTTTTCGGTTGTCTTCACATACATATCAATGATTTTATTTAGTTCTTCATCTGTGGCCGCATGATGTTTGCCGTATTTTATAAAAGAATGGAAATAAATACTGTTTTTCGGCAAAACAGAAACTGCAATTTTATCATCGTCAGATTTAGACCATGGAGTAATGCCAGGACCTCCTCTTACCATGATTTGTAAAGCTATCTTTCCGCCTTCATCATGAACTGTCTTTACTACTTTGCCCCAATTTCCAATTTCACCGATAGTAAGTGCACCAGATATAATTAGCCCGATATTTCCTTTAGCAAGCCTGTAAAAACGTTTAATCCTAAGATCTGATTTATTATCTAGATTATCTGCAGCCGCAGATATGACAAAGCGATTCTTGAGTATAAGGTTGTTAATTCTAAACTCTTCAAATAGTTTAGACACTATATTTTCTTCTGTTCCGACATAATCTCGAGTATAATTGAATCTTGCATAGAAAAACTTTAGCGTGCCCTGCTCGCTTTTTGAACGCTAATAGTCGTGCTTAATAGGATGCAAAATCCCTATATTTCTAGTATTTTCCAGAAAAATAATCTGTTTATAAAGACTTAAAATCCTATGTTTTTATTCTTTTTTCTGACAGGAACTGCCGTAAGTAAACAAATACTTTAGCAAGGCACCAACACCTAATACTGGCAACATCACATCAAAAAAACGGCTAACAAAAATTATAAATTTTACACCTGGTTGATACCAAAAACTAACTATTACAGCTAGAATTAACGCAATTATTGTAACAACAACTGCCAAAAGTTTATAAGCCATATTTATTTCTCCTTTAATTAATTTTTTGAAGTTTTGACTTTTCCGAAACACTATATCACAAAGAAATAACCTCTATCCAACTATTTGTTTCTCACGGATTTCCGCTATTGTTTTACACTCAATACATTGAGTTGCTGTAGGCCTAGCTTCTAAACGTTTAATACTTATTTCTGCTCCACAATCGTCACAATAACCATAGTCACCACCTTGGATCCTATCTAAAGCCTCGTCTATCTTTCTAAGTAATTTGCGATTACGATCTTCTGTTTTTAGCTCTAAACTAAATCTCTGTTCTTGATCGGCGCGATCTATTGGATCTGGAAAATTGGCCGCTTCATCTTGCATATCGCGAACAGTACGGCCCCTTTCCACTCTTAATTGTTCTCTCCAAATTTCTAATACCTTCCTAAAATGCTCTAATTGCTTATCATTCATATAAGCCTCACCTTTCTTAGGACAATAAGGCTTTATCCCTAAAGGACCAGCATAAGCAGGAGCTTTCTTTTTTACTTTCTTCTTGGCAACCATAAGTCTTCCCTTTTTGAAAAGGGAGAATATTACCAAAAAGTTAAGTTAGAAGCAATTAACAAATGAAAAATTAGCAATTCACATTTTGACGCTCTCGTGAAGGCAGATTATAATGCACTTATCGTGGCTCAAAAACAAAAATTCCGTACCGAATCCGATAGCATGGGAGCTATCAAAGTCCCTGCTGACCGTTACTGGGGTGCACAAACGCAACGTTCGTTGATCCACTTCAACATTGGTACCGATATCATGCCTCGAGAAATGATTCACGCTTTTGGTATTCTAAAAATGGCTGCGGCAACTATTAACCAAGTTCTTGGCAAATTATCTAAAAACAAAGCTAAACTCATTATTACTGCCAGTAAAGAGGTAATATCTGGAAAATTAGATGAACATTTCCCATTGCATATTTGGCAGACTGGCAGCGGCACGCAAACCAATATGAACTGTAATGAGGTAATTGCCAATCGCGCCATCGAATTAGCTAGCGGTGTTCTAGGCAGTAAACACCCTATTCATCCGAATGACGACGTAAACATGTCCCAATCCTCTAATGACACATTCCCTACAGCAATGCATATTGCAGCCACAAAAACTATTATTCACAATCTGATTCCAGCTGTTACTAATCTCCGCGATGCATTAGCAAAAAAACAAAAACAATTTGCCGAAATTATTAAAATTGGCAGAACCCATTTACAGGATGCTGTTCCACTTACTTTAGGGCAGGAATTTTCGGGATATGTTGCACAATTGAATGCTTGTCTAAAAAACATTAATAATATGCTTCCACAACTTAAACAACTCGCAATCGGCGGCACTGCTGTTGGAACCGGATTAAACGCTCCTCCTAATTTCGGCAAACTGGTGGCAAAAGAAATCAGCAAATTTACCAATATTAATTTTGTATCTGCCCCAAATAAATTCGCTTCATTGGCTGCTCATGATGCTATTGTTATGGCAAGCGGCGTTTTAAAAACTCTAGCCAGTGCATTAATGAAAATAGCTAATGATATCCGTTGGTTAGGTTCCGGACCGAGATGTGGACTCGGAGAATTATTATTGCCCGAAAATGAACCTGGATCATCTATAATGCCTGGGAAAGTAAACCCTACACAATGCGAAGCTATGATTATGGTTTGTACTCAAGTAATGGGTAACGACGCAGCTATTGGATTTGCTGGTTCACAAGGCAACTTTGAATTAAACGTCTTTAAGCCAATGTTAATTTACAATCTCCTTCACTCGTTAAGACTACTATCAGATGCATGCAATTCCTTTACCAAATATACCGTGCAAGATTTAAAAGCTAATAGAGATAAAATCAATCATTATCTCAAAACCTCGCTAATGTTAGTCACCGCTCTAACACCTAAAATTGGTTATGACAAAGCCGCTCAGATTGCTCACAAGGCGTTACACGATGGCACGACATTACGAGAAGCTTGTTTGGCACTTGGTTATCTAACCGGCAAGGAATTTGATGACACTATAAAACCAGAAAAGATGATTAAACCCCATGAATAAGGGATGGCTTATTACTTTCAGATGTATTTTGCACCACAGGCGGTAAATGAATTTCAATACATGGAATAGATCTTTTTTGTGATTTAGTGTCTGATGATAAATGCAATCCATTTGGTAAATAAAGGCAGCCAATAATTAATGTATCAGAACCATTATCTGAAAGTTCTCTAAAACAGAGTATCCGTTCTGTTGTACTGATAATTTTTAACTCATCAGTTGTAAAAACTATTCTCTCTTGATTATTAATAATAACCTTGAATTGAAAATTACCTTTAGATAGATGTCTGATGCCTTGAGCATTTTGGGCAGAGCAAAACGCCGGACGTTGTTTTGCAAATCTAGAAACATTAGGACAATTTTGTTCAGTTAATGCTTGCTCATCTAAATAAAAATAACAGTTAGGAGTTCCAAACGTTGTTTCTACTTTTAACACGCTTTCCATATCCGCTTTTAGTGCACCATCAAACCAAGTAGGAATAACTATCTCCTGACTATTTTCACCAACAGGAACCTTTGCATCATCAGATAACTTTGTTCGCATTCTCTTTATATCATCTATGGAAAATCCTCTGTCTAATAAAAAACTAATACCACTTTGGCCATTTGATTCTTTTTGATAAGAGAAATTACAACTTTCTTGCTGCGGAAAAGTAGAAGTAGTCGAATTGCTCTTATTTTCTAAAGGCTGATCGTGTATATCCGAAGCTTTGTTTTGCTGCATTGGAAAAATAAAATGTGGAACAAAAACGGTTAACTTATCAGCATTAGGTAATAAAAGTTCACAGACTTTTTCATACGTAGCTTCGCCCGCCTCACCCAAAATATTTTTGTAATAGTTATCTAAAAATAATTTAACAGTTGATATGTGGCCTTCCTTGTAAGCTATAGATAAAGGTTCTAAACCATCTTCGCGTTTTAATCTTGGATCAGCACCGTTATTCAGTAAAAATTCTACAATTTCATTATTACCATCTTGTGCAGCCATAAATAAGGGTGTTACTCCATCTTTTGCTTGAGCATTAACACTTGCTTTATAAGAAATCAGCGATTTCACAATAGCAAAGTAATTTTTTTCACAAGCAATATGTAAAGCCGTACCTCCATTTGACATAGCAAAATCAGAATTAGCACCTTTTTCTAATAACAGATTGACTAAATCTATACACTTTTTATATATAGCCATATGTAAAGCTGTTATTTTGTCATCATCACATGCATCAATTTCTGCTCCATACCGAATAAGCAATTTTGCAATACGTAAGGTCGATGCAAAAATTAATACCGTTCTCTTTTTGCTCGTTATTAATTGATCAGGATCGGCCCCGTTTTCAAGAAATAGTTCAGCCAATTCATATTTATTATTTTGACAGACTATACTTAAAACGGTAAGTCTCCCATCAGTATTATATTGAGCAAGGTCAACTTTATATTTTAAAAATAGTTTAATAATTTTACGAAGGACGGATGTTTGTAATTCACAAAATAATAATATATATAAAGGAGATTCCTTAACATTTGATTGTATATCAGGATTTGCTCCTGCTTCTAATAATATTTTGATAATCTCAAAACGCTGATCGTTATATTTGCCTTCTCTAATATCATAAATCACCTTATACAAGGGGGTCTCATTACGGATAGTTACCGCATTAACATCGGCATCTCTTTGAATTAATTCTCTAACATTTTCGACAATACCAGCTTCAATAGCACAGAATAACGGAGTACACTGTTGATAACCGCTTTTATTTACTTTTGCATTACGTTCGAGTAGTAATCGAAATACATCACCTAAACTATGATGTGCTGATGCAGCCATTA
>Ga0114922_10003793_pt1 | contig 14064 bp, 10 predicted proteins | sample AartaG_FD_100975 | JGI IMG/M metagenome (GOLD analysis project Ga0114922, IMG submission 100975) | Deep subsurface microbial communities from Aarhus Bay to uncover new lineages of life (NeLLi) - Aarhus_00045 metaG | ecosystem: Environmental > Aquatic > Marine > Oceanic > Sediment | place...
CAATCGGAGCATAGATGAATCCACCATCGATGGATTCATGTATCCTGGTAAGGACGATGGCGTCATGCTAGATCGCGAGAAGTTCCTGACGCTCCTTGACAAATACTACGAACTGAGTGGATGGGATCTCGCCAACGGTTATCCCACACGAGCTAAGCTGGAGCAACTGGGTCTCAGTGATATTGCTGACAAGCTCGAAACGGTGTAGACAGTTTGTGACGAACAGAAGTCCTTGGCAATGGTCTGGTGCATTTAGGCGTGGTATAATCTGAAGCCAATATGGGCAACTGTGGTATGGGAGAAACCAGTGCGTGTAATAATGAATCTGGATTTTGAGAATTTTGTCAATCCCAGTTCCGATGAAGCAGGTAAGATCCTCGCAGGCCTCCTCTCCCGTCATGGAATACGCGGTTGCTTCATGACAGTGGCAGAGAAAGCACGCGCCCTGCGTTCCCGCGGTCGCCTCGATATCATCAATATTGTTAAGAATCATGAGGTAAATTACCACAGCGACCTGCACTCTGGTGCTGTGACTGAGTTCTTGGATGAAGTTGATTGGGATAGAGGCATCAACTACCTCCTGAGCACAGAAAGCAAAGGCATCCGAACTGTAGAAGAGGTGTTTGACCAGTTTCCCAGAGCCTACACTGGACCTGGCGGATCATGGTCTCCACAGGTGATCGTCGCCATGCGCCGGATGGGCATTCCGATCATGAGCTATACACCTTTCGAGATAGCGCCCGGTGTGCCGATGTGGTACTGCAATGCTCTGAACCTGAACTACTATCTGTGTCTGGATGGTTACTATAGCGACGAAGACAGGCTGAGGAAGTGGCGCGAGAGGTTTGAGGCGCTCTGCGATGTGCGCAAGGAGACTCAAGGCGTAATTTCGCTATTCACCTATCCTATACAACTGTTGATAAAAGGTTGGCCTCCCAGGCCAAGCCCGTATTTAGGGCGTTCTCCTCGCGAGGTCTGGATACCGGTAGAAGGTCGGCCAAAGGCTCTCGTTACCTCAATCGTCCGAGATCTGGATGAGTTCCTCTCTTTTCTTGTCAAGGAAGCTAAAGCGGAGTTCATCACGTATGAGGATTTATATGCTTTATGCAAACAAGACGATCCGGGCTGGATTCCTGTTGCTGATGTGGTAGAGCTGGCGAAAGCGATAGAAAGCCGACTCACGTATCATACATGTAGAGGATATTGCTACTCTCCTGCGGAGATATTTGGCTTAATTGCTCACACATTTGGTTGCTATCGCCGCGACCGAAGCCTGCCTCAACTGGTACCCTATCGCCGAATCATCGGGCCGCTTTTCTCTGCTCCACAGAGGCTGCGGGAACCTATCCAACTCAGTGCAGATTATGTTGTTGAGGTATCAGAGGACATCAGTTGGGCAATGGAGCGTTCAGGGCACATGCCCAGTGGCGTCAAGAGCGAAAGCGGAGGCAACGCCGTAACTCTGGGTCCCGGGCCTTTCCTGGGAGCAATGGCCCGTTTGCTCATTGAGCTATGGGAGTCAGGCAAGTTACCCGAGCAGGTTTCATCTGGACAGCAACCGGATATGCCGGATATAGTAGAACAACCAGTGTTTAGAGAGCTGAGGTACTTCAGAGTATGGGTAGGATATTCGCCTGATTTTGAGGGAGCCAACTTGCTACAGCTGGCCAAGTTGCAGTCGTGGAGTGCTAAGCCTGCAACGCTAAGATAGACATGTTGGTGCTTAGGCCTCTGAAACAGAAGAGCCAGCGATCTGGGGCGTTCATGCTGTATTGTGAATCCACTTTGATTTATCCGCAGCCTACAGGTACAGCGCCTTATATTCTTTTTTCGTGGTAAGCAAAGCTGTTTTGAGTTCCTGTCATAGCAGCAACCAATGTCACAGTGGAAGGCAGCATAATGGCTGATTGATAGCAAAGCGCTATCAGTCTGTCACGAAGGGGGAAGAAATGCGCATCTAGAGCCAAGATCGACCAGTTCAGACACAAAAACTACACCAAAGACCTCCAAGAAGGCAGAACTCTTCCTTTGGAGACTCAAAAGGACGCTTTCTTGTTTCATGGATTTATCAGCAGTAGTATGCAGATGCAGCGCCGGCATTATTCCGTGACTAACTGACGTTTGCCATCGCTCAGTCTCAGGCATTTCCCCATATATTGCCGCAGCACCTAGAGCCATTGACAGGTGAGCAAACCAATAATGATTCTGCTGAAAAGAGAAACCACCGCCGGTGCGGCCGTGCAGCGATACTTCATAGACCTCACGACATTGTCGGGCAATAGTGTCCCGCACTCTAATCCGTAGTTCTTCAGGTATATACTCATACAACCAGTCATAGGTCAGCGCTACGCCTTCCATGAAATACTCCGCGTCCAGATCCACACCACAGTGAGGATACGTGGTGGCCATCTCCAGCCACTCCAGTATGCCTTTGAGCTTCTCATCATCCGGCTCAAGGAGATAGCTCATGGCATAGCTGCCCAGGCTTCGATAGGAACCACCATTACGCTGGCCAGGCCTAAAAGCAGGTGGCTTTCTCGTCAAAACGCCAGTGGGGTTGTAGAAGCGTTGTACTTGAGGAGCGTTTAGCCTGGCTTTCATGGCATCCAGGTCGGAACTGGTAAAGAATATGCGCGGGTGTCTATCCCTAAGCTCCTGTCGCATGGGAGGATTGACGACATTGACTGAAGTCCGATACAAGCCGATCCTACCGATAGCACTGCCGGGAGCCTCTCTCAATTCCATCCGAATCTTGTGTTTTCCTGGTTCACGTAACCTCAGCATGATGGATCTCTCAGATACTGCACCAACCGGCAATGCTAGAGGTCGTTCGACCTGTTCGCCGTCAACCTGAACCCAGTATAAATCTGAACTGCGATTTGGTGCTACCGCCTGAATAGAGAAGCTATATTCTCCAGCCGGAAGCACAACCTCGAATTCCATGAAAAAGCCTTCCTGAGTATGCGCCATCTGTTTGCCATCGCGCTCCTCCAGCTTCATACCTTCGCCAAGTGCTGGCAACTCCTCAGCAGAGGCCTCAAATATGCTATCCTGAATCAATACAGGTGTGTCCGTGAGGTTACTCAAGCTGACACCTGAAAAATGTCCTGTAGACGGCCGCATACTTATCTCTCCTTGTGAGTTTTCAGACGTTTTGGGAACACATGACAGAACCAAGACAAGCAAAAAAGGCATAATGGCCGCGTATATTCCAGTTTTCCGGTTCCCTAGCATTGAGGTTATGTCTGCCTCCATTAACAGGCCTGGCAAGCCGCGTTTCCAGTCTATCACCAATGGCGTAAAATTGAGACTCAGAAGTATCATTCACATTCTGAGTTCTGCTAGTGGATACAGACCTGCGTTTCCTTCAGTTGCTCTACCACGTATTCCTTACACTCATCTACCGTTTTGAACGGGCTATGTGAATGCATCTCCAGATCAAATTCCAGGTCATTCGGACCGAAACTGATCCAATCAACGCCAGTCTTGACGAGTTGTCGCGCGTTGACTATCGCCTTGACGGACTCAAACTGAAAGCAGAGGATCCCATTGTTATTCCACCATTCGGCGTATTCCAGACGGCCACGGCCTTCTGTCAACTTGTATCCTACCGCGCCCCAGCTCCGCTTTCCCAATGGTGGGAAATAGAAAGAGTTTATGGCTTCGATGACTGTTTCTTCATCCTCGACCAACGGTACCATAAGTGACAGTGGTCCCAAATCCAGGTAGTTGCCAAGAAGATAAGCCTGGCGAGGATGCTTGATACGTACCTCAACAGGTACTCCCAATTCCTCTGCTGTATTGCATAGCCTGAGGAGTTCTATCTCATTAAATGGCCCGTGCTGACAATCGACGAAGAAGAGATCACAGGCTCCGCGGCTGAGGATGTCTTCGAGATGACTTCGGGTGGCATCGATGGGTACACGAACGACTCTGATAGATTCTCCTGCTTGTATGCGCTTCTTTAGGGATTTTTGGTCTGACATTAGTATTCCCCTCCAAACCATTGTGGCATATCTTTTGTGCCAGGATGTTAAGTGCCTGGCCCTATCGCTGTGAGAATTTATGCACGCGGCCGTCCAGATGTCCCACAACAATGTCGCCATTGGGAGAATAGTCGATATCGTGAGCTGTGCTTAACTGTCCTAATCCTTCTCCTGATTCACCGAAGAAACCAAGCACTTCACCTGAAGCGTCTATCTGGGTCACGCGTCCAGTTGTACCGTCACAGGTATAGAATAGTCCGTCGCTTCCCTGCACCAGATCAAAGATCCTGCCTACATGCGACCATTGGGTGACGAATCTGCCGTCTGGATCGAATATCTGAACCCGCCAGTTCTCCCTATCTGCCACATAGACCTGCCCTTTGTTATCAGTGATAAGACCGTGAGGAAGCGCGAATTGGCCTGGTTCCTCTCCCTCCGAACCCCAATCCAGAAGGAATTCCCCCTTCGCATCGAACTTGGCAATGCGCCTGTTACCATACCCATCGGACACATACATTTCCCCCTGGGGTCCGAACGCTATATCTGTTGGCTGATTGAAGTGGATGCCGTCTTCTCCTGGTACATCCTTGATCCCCAGTGTGAATAGCACTTCCCCATCCGGTGAGAGCTTGTAGATTATATGCGATCCGTCATCGGCGAGCCAGACGTTATCATCAGCATCGCATACGACCATATGGGGTCGGCCAAAAGATAGCTTTTCATAGGAGGATAGGAAGGATCCATCGGAGTCGAGGCATATAAGGGGTGGCGCGTCGCTACCGCGATGGAAGACATAGACACGATTCTTAGAGTCCGTAGCCACTCCAGAGACCTGTCCCAGGCTCCAGCCTTCTGGTAGCTTTCCCCATTCAGGCACTACCCTGTACCCGAGGTCAATGGGGCTTTCCTTTACCTCCCAGGCACGCGTATGTAGTAGGTCTTTCATCGTGATGTCTCCTTTCTCTTTCCAGGTGCAGGTGCTGTCTCTGACATAAATCAGTCTTAAGCCTGTGCTATAAATCCCTGTAACCTGCTGGCAGTATCAATGAGCACACTCTCTGGCAGATTGTGTCCTTTGATGATCTCTAGAGAGAAGTATCCATTGTAGTCTATGCTTTTCACCAATTTCGCCAGATGCAGTATGTTGTCATTATCCGGACTAAGAACTTCCTGGTGAACATGGAAGTGCCTGATATGGGATTTGAGCGCGCTGAAAGTCTGGTCATCCATATCTGAATGGTTCCATAAAGCTCCGAAATTCGATGTCTTGACGCGCTTGATAACATTAGACGCCTCCACAGCGCCTTTGATTATATCATGCCCACACTCAAGCATAGGGCACACGCCAGAGGATTTTGCATAATCACCCACTTCATCAAAAGCTTCAGCGATATACTCAGCCGCTTCATCTGTCAACTCTGGTATACCACCACCGGCAAACATTCTAACAACACCAGCTCCCAGGTCTGCCGCCAGATCAAGATTCATCCTGGCTGATTCTATATTCTCCCGTCGCACTGATGGATCAGAGGAACCAAACTGCACAGACGTTGCTACGCAAGGTATGTCTAAGCCTTCATCGGCAAAAAGCTCCCTGACATATTTTCTTACTTCGGCAGATGATCGGGATGAGATCTCATGCTTATGCTTTGCATCAACACGAATCTCAACACCGTCATAACCTGACTCCCTGGCGAACTTAATAATTCTCTCAATCTCCCACTCGGGAAGGACAAAGGTCATAAAGCCCAGTTTTATCATTATATTTTCCTCCTAAGATACTGAAATTGCCTGACCTGTCTTGTTTGAGGCATAGATTGCGTCAGTGATCTTCTGCATGACAAGTGCCTGCTCCAGAGTAGTTCTTATCTTTTCCCCTTCGCGCACCGCATACACAAAATTCTTCAGAACACCATCATCCGGGTTACCATCGCCTTCCTGCCAGATTGTCTCGGATATAACCCCCTCTCCTGGAACGAATCTATCCAGTATAACGGCTGTTGGCTTTCCTTTCTGAGGGCGCATTGGTAAATGAAGCGTACCATCCGTTCCGATTATCTCCCAGGCCTGATCAGTGGTTGCGCTGGTGAATTCACCCCGTTCCATGGTTAACACAATGTCGTCATCACACAGAATAAAGGCTGTGTAATGTGAATCTGCATCCGATTCAGGATCTACATACGCTGACATTTTCTCTGCAACAGGCCACCACTTGGCCATTACAACACGAGGTGTCAACTGCCAGTCGAGGATCTGCATCATGTAATCGAGGTCATAGCAACTCCAGTTTACCAGAATTCCACCACCATTTAACCTCATGCTCTGTCGCCAGGGGGGAGGGCTGTCACTGGGTTCTGCTGGCGCTGAAAGGACAATACGGAAACGCACGGAACGTATTTTCCCCAGAATGCCAGAAGCAACACACTTCCCGGCAGCTTCTGCATGTCCGGTGAAAGCATTTCGTGGAGAGCAGCATGCCACAACACGATCGCCACGCAAATCTATCATCTTCTCAATATCTGCACAATTACCAGCAGCAGGCTTTTCTATGATAACATGCTTACCTTTTTCCAGAGCCCTGAATGCTACCGGTGTTCGATCCCAAACAGGCATTGCCAGGACAACCGCCTCAATTCTATCATCATTTAGCAGATCAGTATCATTGTAGTAAACTGTCGCTGCTCCGAATTTCTCGGCGTTACCTTCTGCACGCTCTTTGATTAAATCAGCAACGGCAACTAGATCCACCAGAGGAGATTTCGATGCCTGTGATGCGTGACTGGCGCCGATCACGCCACAGCCAATTATTCCCAGTTTTACTGGTTCCATACTAAATACCCTCCTGTTAGAAACACTACCGGCAGTTATATTTTTTGCACTTGAGTTTGGTACACTTTCGTTTACTAAATCTGATCATTTTGTACCGAAAGGAATCTTCATGCACCGGCGCCTGGTTCTGTTGTTAGCTATCTCTCTTTACGCAGTGTAGCAAAGCGTAAGCGGAAAAACAAGAGTTATCAGTGCCATCCCCTCAGTTCGATCACCTTCCTGGCAGCGACCAATGCAGATACGGAAACTACGTCAGAGGCCAGCAGAAAGGTGAAATTCCTCCTTGGAAGAGCCAAAAGGGGATTTTTGTCGCTTCACGGAATTATCTGCAGTGTGCAGGTACAGCGCCCCTCCCCAAAATAGTGTGACCATGGAACAGCCAGATTACCGTATTGTCCAGTATCTAGATCGCTTGCATCAGTCATTCCGTATCCGCTCGATGGTCTCGAGCAACGCTGCACAGACGTATTCGTTGTGTTCAGTGGTCATGAGCGGATGGATCGAAACACAGAAAAGCCGCGCGGCAAGCTTGTTGCTGCGGGGCAAGTCCTGGCCTGGAGTCATTTCCCGCAGGAATGGTACCTGGATGTATTGGGGCGGGTTGGCTACACAGCAGCCAACACCGTATTCCTCGCTCATCATTTTCATCAGTCTATCCCGTTTCTTGCCAGCCCAGTCTTCAGGCACCAGGCAGGTGTAGAGGTAGAAGCTGTGCTCGCAATCCGGCGGCTCGTAAGGCAGTGTTAGCTCCGGAACTCCCTGGAGCAACTTGCTCCGTTCGTGAGCCACTCGCCGACGTCCCTCGACCATCCCTTTCAGGCGGCGGACTTGCACCGATCCCACTGCCGCTTGCACTTTGGTCATCTTGTAATTCGTACCCCAGCCGTAGCCGCCGCCAAACTGCCGAATAGCCTTTAATCGATCAATCAGTTGGTCGTCATCGGTAGTTATGGCTCCGCCTTCGCCCAGGGTGGTCATATTCTTCTGAGTGTGGAAGCTGAAGACCGTCATCCAACCCTTCTGCCGATGCGAGTGTCCTTATATCCACCGCCGCAGGCACGGGCAGCGTCGCCGATGACCTTGAGCGGACCATGTTTGGGATGTGGGTAGCGTTCGGCGATGTCCAGCAGGTTGTCCATAGGGGCGGACAGGCCGTTCATGTGCACGGGGTAGATGGCCCGGGTGCGCGAGGTGATACGTTGTTCCACATCCTCGGGATCGGCCTGGAACGTGCGTTCGTCCACATCGCACCATATTACCTTGCCCCTTTGCCCGATGACCGACATGGCCTGGGCTTTGAAGTTAATAGCCGGAACAATAACCTCGTCGCCAGGCTCCAGATCCAGGGCCATCATGGCCATGTCCAGGCCTGTGCCTGCGCCGTTGATGGAAATGCAGTGCTTGGTGCCGCAGAAGTCAGCGAATTCACGCTCGAAGTTATGTATTTCCTCGACCATGAACCCGAATCCCACAGACGGATCCATGGATGCGCGAATGGTTTTGACGACAACGTCGATCTCCTCCTCCGTGTAATAACTTCCAAGAAGCGGTTCACCATTCGAGTAGATGGTGGATCTTTCTCGTTTCAGAATCTCTTTGCGTTGATCGGCTTTAATCACTCCAAAATCCTCCTCATTATATGAATTCTACTCCGCCAGTACGCCTTTAACGAACTCCACGCTTTTCCGTGCATCTTCCAGATCTGCTCCCTGTCCACCGCATTCGATGGCGATGCAGCCGGTGTAGCCGCGCTTGATGAGTTTGCGGATAGTAGGCGCATTGTCTACCTCACCTTCTCCCAGAGGTACCATATCGAACGACTCACCGCTGGGTACCAGATCTTTTAGATGCACATGCGCGATGGTGTCAGCAAGCCGGTCGAACGCCTCGTCACTATCCCTGTCCACATATCGGAAATTTCCCACGTCGAACGTGAAGCGCAGACGCGGGTCGCCGGCGTATTTCATGATTTCCAGGCAATGCTCCACCGTGCCTACCATCAAACCCATGCTCCCGCCGCGGTTCTCGAAGGTGACAATTATACCATAGTCATCGGCAATGGGCAACGCTTCCGCTAACCCGATCCCGAACTGCTCGCGCCACTCTTCCGGGCTTAGATCACCTGTGGTACTACCCAACATTACAGAGCGACATTTGACCTTACTCAGACGGCCAAAAAGCTCCCGCAACTGCTTCTCTCGCTCCGCTTTCGCCTCTGCTCCACGGGAGATCATGTCCAGGGAAGTATTACAGCACGCCACACCCAGGCCCGTTTCCTCCAGCGCCTCAACCGTAGCGGGGATATCCCTGTCAGGGGAGAGCCAGTGACGCTCAGTGAGATCTATGTCCTGCAAACCCAACTCCGCACAGAATCTTACGATGCCGGGCACATCAATCCTGCCTTCGCTAATCACCCTGTTGAACGAGAAAGTCATCATGCCAATAGTCATATTCGCCATGGTTAGATCCCCTCTTGTGCTCTACATCTGTTTTCTGTTCTGGTCAGCGACCTCACAGATTAGCTGTGCCGCCAGTCCGCAGTGCTCAGGCTGATACTTCTCGCAGAAGGCAGACCAGTGGATCCAATTCTCAAGAAGTCGCTGCGATTGCTCTAACTGACGTGTGAGTTATCCCCCGGTGTTGGCTCTCCGTCAGTGTCCTGCTCCATATCCACGACATCCTCTGGAGCAGGGAGAACCTTCTGCTTAATCCGTCACCGTAACCGAAAGGAATATCATGAATCGTCATCTGCTTCTGTTTATAGCTGTCTTCTTACTATTATATCTCGTCTCACCACTGTAGTGGCTTTCCTGAAGCAGATGCCTAGTCGCTACCCATTTGATAAGCTTGTCTTCCGCCTGGACAATCACAAATCTCACAAGACTCGCATCGTGACTCAGTTCGCAAAAGATGATGGCAATATGAAGCTAAAGCATCTTAACAGATACGCTTCCCTTAAGTGCAATCCTATTGAGCGTTTATTCAAGTAGTTTCGTCGAATTGTGACTCACAATCAGTTCTTTGAGTCCATCACTTATCTGAAGAACGCCATCAGAGCTTTCTTCAGATCCGTATCTAATCAGCCAAAAAGAGTTATTTCTCTCTTGAGGCTTAACCTCAATTCTTTTCCGGAATTTCTATAGCTGTTTAGTCCACCATTGTGAGTTCTCTCACCTTGCCATCCTGCGTTCCGATCAATAATCTCTCACCAAGGTTGACGCAATTGATCTTCGACTCTGTGGCAAATGAACCGATGATACTTCCCGCCGCATCCAAGACGTATAGAACATCTGATGTAGATGCTACGATTTCATCCCGCCCATCGCCGTCCAGATCGCGCGCCGCCACCTGGAGCACGTTGTCGTATAGATTCGTGGTCCAGGCAACCTGTCCGCAGGCAGCCAATGCATAGATAAACTCGCTGGCGGATCCTGCTATGACGTGCTGTTCCTGTTTGCCGGACAGCCGCGCAGGGCAGAGCGAATTGACTACATCACCAGCGGCATATTTCCATCTTTGCGTCAGTTTTCCCTTGACCGCATCCAGCGCGAATACGTTGTTCATATTGGTGCCGCATATTACTTCCAGCGAGCCGTTGCCGTCCAGATCGGCTGTGCAGATGGCAGTAAGGGCCGAAGCCCAGCCGTCATTGCCAAATCGACTTATGGCTTCCCCCTTCTCGTTGATCACATTGCAATTGCTATAGCAGGTGATCTTCGCCGGGCCGCCCACCACCTCCATCTTTCCGTCGCCAGTCAGATCAGCGGTCAGGATGGATGTGCATACTCCATATTGCGTGAATCGCCAGAGCAGTTTGCCCTGAATGTCGCAAGCATGGATATTCATATTTGCAGCAGCGAAGATGACTTCCTTTTTACTGTCAGCGTTGATGTCGGCTGCCAGCACTTTCTCCACCTCGCCAGCCTTCCAATAGCGCTTCCAGTATGGATCATCGCCTTCTTTGCCCTGATAGCGCCAGCGTTCCTCGCCGCCCGCGTTCAGAACATAGCAACAGCGGTCGTCGCTACCTGCAATGATCTGGCCCATGCCATCACTATCTATATCAGCAATGGCAACTGAGTTAACTTTTCCACCAGCCTCAAATCCCCACAACTGCTCACCATCGCCGCTAAACAGTCGCACCTTGTTGTCCTGGCATCCGATAGCGATCTCCGGTTGTGCATCACCGTTAACATCACCTTGCGCAATGGCTAAGACAGGCGCACCCACGTTTTCAGTCCATCGTGCTTGAACTCCCCGCGTTTCCAGAGCGCGCCGAGTAGTTCTACCTCCCTGTTGCTCAGCTGCTTCAGCCCATGCTTTCTGGAGATCGGCAGATCGAACAGACCCATGACCGGCGATGGACTGCTCTACAGAGACCGGATTCTCTGATGACAGCAGAGAGCCGCGCCAGGTCACACTCGTTGCCGCGTAAACAGCTATCCTGTCGGAAGTAAGCATGAACTGCTTTGCATTGATTTCCAGTTGGGTATCGCCAAGTGTGAACGTAGCCGGGCCAATACCGAGACAGGCGATCTGGTCACCATCTCTGATAAGAACAACATCCTCACAGATTGACCGCATATCAACCTGAACCGGTTTCTCTGCATTGCTGACGAAAAACACGTTTGCGAAACAGTGCGTTTCACCTGGATTCATCTTCATGCTTCTGCTCTGCTGAACGATACTGGCTATGGGTTCGGTATATTCATACTGCTCAAACCACTTACCCACATTCTCAGTATCCAGATTCAGTGAGGCCTTGTCCGCTCCAGAGCATATAAGCGTAAACTCGTCGATGCGTCCTGGAGGTATGATCGGGATATTTAGGTCAAGTGCATCCATAACTATCTCTTGATGGTCCGGCCCTTTCAGAATAATCTTATCACAGATGGTGCCCGGGGCTTCACGCAGTGTGAGCTTGATCTCATGTTCGCCGTCCTCTGCTACAGTTACCGCCACCGGATTGGATGGCTCGATCTGTGACGGTGAGACCGATACTGCGGCCACCTGTTTTCCATCAAGATGAAGGTGAAACGAATCGTCGCCGGTATGGTGTCCGCAGCCCACGACGGTAACCGTCCACATGCCCTTGGTAAGGTTCACCTTCTTACAAAGCGCTCCTTGTGGGTGAACGATCTTCATACATTTGCCGTCTCCCTCAGCATCCTGTCGAGTGATCTGAGTTACGGTATCCTGAGGTGGCTTGGCCTGCTGTCGCACTGTGAACGTAGTCCCATCAAGTCTACCCTCTCCGGGCGTCCGCCAGTGAGCGCGCATGTTGTATTCGCCCGGTTCCAGAGCCACAAGCCGATCCATAAAAAGAAAATATCTCTCCTTGGCCCAGAAAATGTTGCGATGCCAATCCATCCCGCAGTATTCCGGTAGGGAAGTTTTGCAGAATCCAAAGGTTTTGAGATCAGCGATTCCGTCCAGCGATGCCAGCGGCGGCGGTTTCACTGTCTCACCGTTTCGTATCACCGTAATGACGTTATGGTCGCGCATATTAGGTGCTTCCGTATAGGATGCGTCCATGAGCCACACGCGAGAATTGTCTGTGAATTGCGATACACCATTCACATCCACATGGCCGTGGCTACCCATGCCGATGCCGTCGAGCAGGAGATACTGATCCTCCGGATCGAAAGACTGTCGAAACGAAAGCTTGTCAAAACTCTTCTCAATTGTTATGTTAGGCTCCGGTTCGTTGGGCATGGTGGTATTATGAGCGTTGTAGAAATGCTTGCTCATGGGCGCGACCTTTATGCCAAGCAGGTCTATCGGTTCTTCTGGATTCACCCCACGCACAACATCAGCCACGCCGCGACGTTCGGGAGCGTCTGTACTATAGCGTTTCCGTATCGCCCACTCGTATCGCCCATCTTTGTAGAACCCAGCGGCCTGTTGGAACAAAACCGTTGGGAAGTAATAGAGGCTCCAGAAATCTCCGTTGCACGACGAATAGCCCCGATTGTCCATTTCCAGGATGGCACGATCGGCAGCGGTTCGGAAAGTTCCGTTCTCAAAGAAAGAATAGTCACCGCTCCCCAACGACCACCACCCGGTTTGATACAGAGTTCCCCACTCATAGGAATTGCAGTCGCATTGGGGTTTATGCGAGACCTTCTGCGAACCGAAGAGCTTTTCAGCCGCCTGCATCCACTCTTCAGCTTCCGGCAAGTTATATCCCAGCTTGAAGTATCGACCACCAAAGAGACAGGCCAGGCCGGGCAGTGTTTGGTGATTGTGGCGCACGCCCCACTGCTCAGTTCCTCTTCGGAAGAATCTGTGCATGCACCCTTCCTCGGAACGGGAAATGTAAAGGAAGTGGTTGGTTATAAACAGCCGATCCGCGTCGGAAAAGACAGGGCTTTCCTCAATGAGTTCCCATTGTGAGATTGTGTCATAGACGTTCATATGAGTTCCCATGCCTGGCTCTTCAATGGCTTTGTGTTTCCTCATGGTCATCTTGAACAGCTCAGCCCAACCCTCTTGACCGGTATCGTAGTACCTCTTAGCCATACTCGCTGCGCTTGAGATGAGATTGCGGCCGTTTTTAAAGCTCAAAGCTTGGTCAGCGCGATCCGTGTAGCTCTTGATCATCTCCTCTGTGACTGGTTTACCGCGCTTGTCCGTTTCAAAACTCATGATCCAACCCACGGCCAGAGGATCACCGGGATCCAGGATACTCAGGAATCTCTCACTTGCCAGGCCCACAGTTGTGGGGTTTTCGCCGCCGATGAAGATAACATTCTTCCCGTACCCAAATGGATTGTGTATAGAACGGACTACAAATGACTCATCAGCGGGATACCAGGTATCGAATAGCCAACGCTCCCAAACCAACCGCCGCACAAAGTCGTTGTCAGGCGCGTTGCCCATGAGGATGATGTTGAAATGCTCTAAATCCTGCGCGGTGAGATCCGCTGGACTTCTGATGGGTAGCTCAGTTTCTGTCAAGTTCCTAATATGCTTTTGAATCCGCTCAGCAGCGGACCTATAGCCCTTCCCTGAAGGAGCGACAATGATCGCTTGGGCTCGCCCATCCTCGACCAATTGAGTTTGAGTATACAGTGGCTTCAGTTCTGTTATCTTCTCGGAACCAGGTACAGACTGTGACAGCACAGCCATTCCCAACAGCAAAAGGTGAATCCCCATTATATTCCTCCGTTCTCTAACCAGGGTCGAGCTTTCAGCCAGGATGAGAGAATCTCGTTCATTTCACATCCATTATCCTGCACTGCTTCTA
>Ga0114922_10003794_pt1 | contig 14063 bp, 15 predicted proteins | sample AartaG_FD_100975 | JGI IMG/M metagenome (GOLD analysis project Ga0114922, IMG submission 100975) | Deep subsurface microbial communities from Aarhus Bay to uncover new lineages of life (NeLLi) - Aarhus_00045 metaG | ecosystem: Environmental > Aquatic > Marine > Oceanic > Sediment | place...
CAAGATGGCCAGCTTGGAATATATGTGGAAACAACTGGTGCAAAGAAAGCTGCTATGTATACAATGGTGATGATTAGCGAGATTAGAAGTATCAATCCACCATAGGTTTGATCTTTATTCATGTTGTGAACCTCTAATAATACTCAATCATAAAGGTTTGTGATGATATATAACTTTTAGAATTGATATGTAACTTTGCTTCTAAACATATGTTCTACCGGTATCCTGGTCTTGTGGTTAGTAATCTTGGTAAGGTCATGGGTACGAATGGGTATCCTTTATTCTTTTCACTTAATTCAGTCAACAGCTCATCTACTGTAAAATCGTTAGTCTTTTTTTCATTTCTAATTCGAACGGGATATTTTTTGGCTCCTAACTCCTTCTTGCCAATTACCATGATGTAAGGAATCCAGCTTACTTCTGCATCTCTAACTCTTTTTTGAAGTGTTTCTTCACGATCGTCAATGTCGACTCTGCTCATTTTTTCGAGTTCATCAGCTATTCTATTTGCGTCCGTTAATTGTTCTGAAGTCACTGGAATGATTCTGATTTGTGTCGGAGAAAGCCATAAAGGAAGTTGAGGTTTCTTTCCAAGTTTTTCAGCCTTTGTGGCACAGTCAAATATTGTAAACATGTATCTTTCTACGGTTCCTATAATTGCAGTATGGATTATGACAGGATGTTTCTTCTGCCCATCATGATCTGTATAAGATATATTGAATCGTTCTGCGTTTCCAACGTCTATCTGAAATGTAGCTATTTCGCGAGGTCTATCTAGTTCGTCTATGATTGTATATTCAACATTCAATACCCAGTAGAAGACTCCTTCAGGAACGAAATTAATCAATATTGGTTTTCTTTCTACTTTTACGAGCTCCATGAAATAGTCTTTATTGTTTTCAAAGAATTTTTGTGTAGTATTATAGATTGAAACATATTCTCTGCCTAAAGCTCTTATTTCATCATAGATCTTTTCATGTACTTTATGTGAGACGGTTTTTGCTTCGTCAGTGTCTCTGCAATATACGTGAAGGTCAGGCATATGGAGTTTCCTAACCCTAAAGCAGAGTAAAAGTTCACCACTTTGTTCCAGTCTATAGCTGTCTGCCAGTTCAAAGGTTCCAAAAGGAAGCTGTTTGTAACTTAAGGACCAATCTTTAACCATGGCAAATTGTTGATGGCAGGCTGCATATCGCATTACAAAACGTTTCTGATCCAAATCAACTTCATATAATCTGTCTCCAAATAACTCAGCATGTTGTTTGACGGGTTCGATGGAAAGATCGAACATGTTTGTTCCTCTTACTTTGAATAGTGGAATGCCTGTCGATTTGGCTTGCGACCACGCATGTTCGCTAATCAACTCGAAGAGTAGAGTTCCCTGGGGGCCAAATCGCATATGTCCTACATCAGAGTAGGGTTCCCATTCAATTCCAAATTTTTTACAATACTCGAGGTACTTAGGTTCTCCTCCATGGAGTGCTTTTTTGAATACCTCTTTTTCAATGAGAGATTTGAATTCATGATCTTGATAGTTTAGATATTCTTCAGGGTCACTCAGTTTGCCGTCGGGACTGAAAACCTTAAATCTTGTCTCTATAGGTTTGGGCTTTGACTTGGGCTTTTTAACGCTGATGCTTTTCGATAATTCTGCCATAGGGTGTCCTTTACATTCCAATTTGAAACTCTTATAGTAGCCAAAGGGGCTTCTTTTTACATTCAATCTTCGTGAAGCAAGATTCTCCGTTAATTGTATTAACAGAGGAATGGCTAAGGATGGAGGTCCTAAGTCATCAGATAAATGGGCATATGGGTACACGAGAATGTTAGTTGTTCCTACGTTTGAGGCTGTTTTCGATATCTCATCTGCAACCTGAAGAATTAAACTATCTGTATTTTGCTCATCATTACTCTCTATTGTACAAAAGACAATTAGTGCGTCATCGATACTGTCTTTTTTTAGTTCCTCTACTAGGGGTTCTGCTGCTTTAATCGCCTGACTTTTAACCTCAAACTCAAAATGGTTGCTATGAATAAGCAATATTCTCAGATTTCAAAACACTCCTACATTGAACGCTACTTTGACATTCGCCATTTTTCTATGAGTCTATCCTTTTTTGTTTTCTTTTTGAATTCCTTATAGTGATCTTTACATAAGTAGGCTCTTCTTGAACTTCCAACTTTCAAGCCAGCTTTTGTTGCTTTTTCGACAGCTAGCGATCTTAAAGCGGCATTATTGCATCCTGACACGCTGCAATTTGCGCCTTTTTCAATCTTGCCCATTTTCGTCCTCCACCTATCAAGATCATTACATACAATGATTTATTGTTTCATACTCCTTTCCATTTTTAGCTAACGGCGGTATCTTAATGAGTAAATGTAGAATGGTAAGATCAAGGTCTTATAATCTGTGGTGAATCAATTGATCACTGCTTTCAGGAATAAGGTGAACACTGTCCTAACTCGTCTTGCTTTATCACTTGATAATTTGGGTTTTACTCCTAACATGTTAACCGTAATCGGCTTTATCTGTGCAGCGATGGCGGGTGTATTGTTCTATCTGAGAATTAATTGGATGTTTACATACATTATAGCGCCATTCCTAATTCTTTTATCAGGTCTAATGGATGCTCTTGACGGTTCATTGGCTAGGCTTGGAAAAGCATCGAAATTTGGTGGGATTCTTGATTCTACTTTTGATAGACTTGGAGAAATAATAATCTTATCAGGAATAATTCTGGGTGAGCTGGCAAGTCCATTTTGGGGAATTACCGCAATCTCATTTTCACTTATGGTAAGTTATGTCAGAGCAAGAACTGAAGTGGAAAATGTTAAGATGGAAAGTATTGGGATCGCAGAAAGACCTGAAAGAATGCTTGTACTAATTATTTCCTCTTTTCTAGGGCTGGTCGAATATGGAGTTGCATTAATAGCAATCTTATCGATCATAACGTTTGTTCAGAGAACCGTATATGCCTATCAGAATGTTCGATAAGTGATTATCAGAATTAGGGCTAATATGTGCTCCTACGTTCGCCTCTGGCTCTAACTTTTGAAACACCAAAATGTACGGCGCATGAAACACAATAATATTTGAATGTAGATGGTCTTGATAAGTAGGCTCCGCTTGATCTCAATTCTCTTGCCAAGCTTGGATCAACGAGTGAGAACCGACTGGTGACTCGCTTTGCTTTATCTCTGGGAGTTAACATGCCGCAGTTAGTGCATTGGACACCTTCACTTCGTCCTTTACCACCTTTGCTTCTTCCACTAGATTTTCTCTTTTTTCCCATTGTAAATCTAGCATAATTCCTACAAATAGAGCTCCTTAAACATTATGCCTACAAACGGATAGGATTTGGATGGATTGCTGAATAGATTTTTGTTATTCGCATTAAAAATATGTAACCATGGAAGATTTGTATTGAAAGAGAAATAGCTAAAACTTTGTTTTTAATAAAATAAGTATTGGTAGGCAATGACGAGTCTGACCCAACTGAATGCATGATATGGATCTTGAGTGCGAGAGCCTACCTCTTTTATTTTTAAAGGGATAATTTTTAGGTTGAATATTAGTTGATCTGAATATGATTTAATTTTAGATTAGAGCATATTTGTTTCATTAAACTTGAATAAACTTTTTTAAATTCAAATTTATAAAACTGTATTTGGTGTTAATTGATTTGGCAAATCGTTCTCTAATCTTGATAATTGGCGTCGCAATTGTTGTCGTAGCTGCTGGAATTTATTATGTATCTACATCGTTAGGACCTATTGGAGAATCTGTGACTCCCAGTGAAATAGTTACGTCTCAAAAATCAATTAAAGGTGAAGAATTGTATGCGGACTATTGTACTGGATGCCATGGTGCTAAAAGAGTTGGAGGAGTGGGACCTGCGCTCTCAGCCAGCAATACGAATAGGGGCGTTATTGAGAAAGGTAATCTCGATGAAGGGATGCCTGCATTTAAAGGAGAGTTGAGCCAGGAAGAGATTGATTCTATAATCGATTATCTTAATTCATAAACAGCAAACCGACATTTCAAAACATACTTTTTCTTCTATCATAGAGTGGGCTGGGCGATTTTCTATTTAACTAGATAAACAAATTTAACCGTATATATGTGTTACACAGTTGCATTTAAACATGAAACTGCATAATCATATAGTGGTGAAAATTTTGAATCAAATGAAAATCTATGCAACGACTGCTATTGTAGTTTTAATGCTATCGGTAGCCATGGCTGTTATTCCATATGCTTTAGCTGCGAAAGACGTAACTGGTAACGGTGCACCAAGTGGAGCACATTATAATTTGAACATTATTGGTGTTCCTAAAGAGAAGAAGGGAGAAACATGGGAAAATAACGGACATAGAATATTTGTGAAACTATGGAGTAAAGATACGAAAATAATGCTTCTCAAAGGAGAGTCTTTTAATGTAATTGACTCTGATGGAACTGATGGAAAAGCCACACTGCAGCTAATGGATCCTTATCCGGGTGATAGTACAGATGCAGTCTATAGAATTTTCGTGCGTGCTTTAGGTAAGCCAGGTGGATCTGCAAATATGACTAGTGGCTTTATTGATGAGCTCGGCAATGAATGGTATTCTTTGGAAAATGTGACGCTAACGAGGAATAAAGGCCAATCAAAATTTAGTGATAAAACTTTGGAACTGACAACAATTTTCATTGACTTCGATGGTGATGGTGCAGCTGAACGTTATTATCTATTCGATAATGAACTGTGGCAGTATTTCTGGGATTATGACAACAACGGTCTAAAGCTTTTACAAATCCGGATATATGTTGAGCAGGCTTAGGCCTGCTTGCAATTTTTTTATAAACCTGTTTTCCGATAGATTATTTTCTGGAAAGGTACACGTTATATTTTTAAGGAAAATCTATTTACCAAATTAAATAATTATCATATAAGCGATTTTGTTCGATCTTACAAAGCGTTTCTCTATTGGGATAAATATTGATGATCCTTGGATATATGCTGGAACTCTAACTCCAAAATCGATTATCACTCATCATCTTTTATCCATCAGACTTCCAGTAGGAAAAGCTCTTGATAAAATTGATGAACTTGCATTTCAGAAACATAAACATGTTCTCCAAAAAAAATCTGTTTGCATGGATTGTCGAAAAGCTATCATATCATTGGCGCAGAATCTGGTCTCAGCAAATATACAATTTGTTCGATGTTGGTTTCCATGGAAATTATTTGAGCCTATTCTTCCCAGTAAGAACAAACTAGGAATTTTACTCAACGAATCATATGAACACTGGCCTCTGGATGACTTTGTTGAAGTATTGACGGATCATGGCATAGGTATTATTCCGGTTGTTGCTTGTGGATATCAACGTATGCTTCCTCATGGACTAAAAGTTGATTCTGATAGAACGTCTTATGTTAAACGTGCATCAATTCATACAAGACTTTTAGTTCGTAAATATAAAAATAAAATACGATTTTGGCAAATAGAAAACGAACCTAATTGGTGGAAGATGCATGCTGCAGGTGGTTGGCGGTCGGGTCTATCATGGATTGATCCTCATGATTTTGCATACCGATTATTGAAAGAGCTTAATGATGCTGTCCATTCAGAAGATTCGAATGCAATTACAATAATTAATTTGGAAGCAGACGCAAAAACAACTAAAGCAAATTACTTTGCACCATTATGTGATCTTATAGGACTTGATTTCTATCCAAATTATAAGGCATCTTCACCAATTGATACTTCAATATTTAAAAAAGCTAATCGAGTAAAAAGTGAACTTGGCAGAAAAGTGATAATCTCAGAAACAGGATACCCGAGTGGGCCTTTCTTCTTAGGTTATTCGGCTTCAAAGCAAACAAAATATGTATCACGAGCATGTTCTGATACTTCTGATATTGAGGCTATATGTGGTATAGGAATATGGCGCTACAGGGACTCTGCGTGGAGGTCATTTCCTTTCCAAGAAAATCATTTTGGTCTCATTAATAGTATGGGTAATCCCAAACCGGCGTGGAATTCCTTAAAGAATATGATTAAGAAGCTGACCTGAAGAACCCAATGATATTTAATAACTTGGAAAAATCAAATAATTCTTGAAAAAGAATGATCAAATTAGTTCAGTTATTTCTCTAAGCAGTAACCTTTTTGATCAATACATGCGCAGTAAATTGGACTAATGACAAATCTAAATAGGAATGCAAATCAGACTACCTCAAAGGTTTGAACAATGGTTTTCCAGGTAGGTAAAATTCCATCTGAGATTCTAAAGAGCATTGTTTTTAGAAATCTGGGAATGATCAATGATAGGCTTTTAGTTGGACCTGGAATTGGAGAGGATGCTGCGGTAGTGCGATTTGGGAATAAAGCCTTAGTTCTTTCAACTGATCCTATTACTGGGACCACTTCTAATATCGGCTGGTTTTCTGTGCACATAAATGCAAATGATGTTGCTACGTTCGGAGCGAAGCCAAAATGGTATCTGTGCTCAATAATGTTGCCGAAAGGATCTAGAAAGAATGTTCTGCGTGAGATCATGAAGCAGATTGATTCTGCATGTACCGAATTAGGGGTGACAGTAATAGGTGGTCATTGTGAGGTTACACCTTTTTTAAAGAGACCAGTACTTGTAGGATTCATGCTGGGTGAGACAAATCTCAATCGATATGTGACATCAGCAAGTGCTTCAGAGGGAAATGTGCTAATGTTGACTAAGACTGTGGGGATCGAAGGAACTGCGATTCTAGCAACTGACACAAAAAACATATTGAGAAAACATTTGAATAAAGGAGTAATAAAACGAGCCCAGAATCTTTATAAAAAAATTAGTGTTGTCAAGGAGGCGCTCATGGCTATGGAAGTCGGTGGAGTAACTGCAATGCATGATCCTACCGAGGGTGGAATTCTATGTGGTATATGGGAATTGAGTGAGGCATCACATCTTGGAGTTAAGATTTACCAGAATAAAATTCCTATATCTTCTGAAACCAAGAGTATTTGTAAAATATTGAAAATCGATCCTTTTAGAATAATGAGTTCAGGTTCTCTTCTTATTGCAGCGAAGAAATCCTCCGCGTCTAAAATCATTAAGGAATTATCTCGAAAACGGATTCCTATTTCAGTTATTGGTGAATTCACAAAAAGAAAACATGGAAGAAAGCTTTTATCACTTGATGAAAGTGTTGTTGAATTGAAACCACCTTTTCCAGATGATGTTTATAATGTGTTTTCTAAATTGAGATAAATGCTTAATCAACATTGGATATGATCAGATTGGTTCTTTTTAAATTTCGTTGGTTACTGATGGCCTTAATATCAGGCATAATTGCTTTGGCTCTAGCTCTCTATAGCATACGATTGCATCCTTCTCCCACTGTCTATGGAGAACAATTTATTTTGAATGAGTGGGCACCTATTCCATTCATACAGTTTAAACCAATTACTCTAATCTTTGTTTTTGTCTTTCTGTTCTATGCCTTTTTAGTTCAACATTTTGAGAATAAAATTGTGAAGCTGAACCGTGATATTCAGCTATTTCTATTTATTGTCGCCTTTTTGATGACAGTAGGCTCTCTTTACGAATTATTTTTTAATTTTACACTTTGGGGGGCTTTGATGTCAACAACCGGCGTTTCAAACCCAGATATTCTAGTTAACAAATTTCCAAATCCGGAAACGGCTGTCTCACTTGTCTATGCAAGCAAATTGGTGATTTTGATCTTTGCTATGTCCTCATACTCTGTGTTTTTCTTACATAGACTCGATATGACTCGACACTTTAGGTCTGATAGAGCGAATTAGAATACTTTTTGATGAAGTTTATTTTACTTTCGATGATCTCTACCGTCTATATCCGTTAGAATGTACAAGAATAGTTACTATTTAAAGTCCCCATAAGGGTGGTGCTATACGATCGGTAAACCTGCAAAAATCAGAGATGACTTGATAAACCAAGTTTTACTCCGTCCGACCGTCTTCGAAGATGAGACACCGCTATCCCTAGAACATGTTCCAGGAACACTACCTCACAGAGAGAAACAATTAATCTTTCTAGCACAATTATTCAGGTCCCTCATTGAGAAACCTGGTTCAACAAGCCAGAGGGTTTTGATAACAGGTCCTGTAGGAACTGGAAAGACGGTAATGGCTCAACGATTTGGACTGGACCTAGTCAAAATCGCAAGAGACAGAAAAATAGGCCTGCGCTATATCCATGTTAACTGCCGCGAATGTAAGGGAAGTTTGTTCGCGGTTCTGAGAAAGGTAATGAATGAATTTGAAGAACAATTCCCAAAGAGAGGATTCTCATCAGAGGAACTATTGCAAGCAATAATGCGCATTTTGGATGAGAAGAATCTTTTCTTAATACTAGCTCTAGATGAACTTGAGGCTTTACTCGAGGCCGATAACTCGGCACTCTATGCTCTGACCAGAGTTCAAGAAGACAGAGCAACCTCTCCTGTACGCCTTTCACTAATATGTATGCTCAGAGAACTAAAATATCTAGAACTTCTTGACAGAAGTACAGTAAGCACACTACAACAGAATTTGATCGAATTAAATCCCTATGTATCCAACGAACTCTTCACTATTCTGAAAGATCGCGTAACTCTAGCGTTCAAAGAAGGGGTAGTCCAAGACGAAACAATAGAATTGGCGGCTGATATAGCCTCATCAAGCGGTGATGCACGGTATGCCATAGAACTTCTTTGGAGGGCTGGAAAATACGCCGACTACGATGATAGTAAAGATGTCAAGCCTGAATATGTCAGGAAAGCCGCTGGGACCGTATATCCGACCCTGAGAGACGAGTACTTGAGAACTCTTTCTCTAAATGAAAAACTGTTTCTCCTTGCTCTATCAAGATATCTTGAAGATAATAACGCGGCCTACGCAAGTATGGGTGAAATTGAAGAAGCCTACAAGGTCGTCTGTGAAGAATACAATTCTCAACCTAGAGCTCACACACAATTTTGGAAGTACATGAGGCTCTTGAGTGCAACAGGATTGATCTCAACAAAGCTCTCAAGCAAAGGTGCCAAAGGAAGAACAACCCTGATAGGCTTATCCTCAATATCTGCTTCAACAATGAAAAAATGTATTGAAGCTGCTCTGGAAGTGTTCTCCACAGATGTCGCTAGAAACAGACGTACCACTTGATGAGATTCTTTCTTGTCGAGGAAAGACCAGAATTCTTATGCTCCTCTCAGAAGCAAGAGAACTGAACATAACAGAAATAGCAAAAAATGTTGGGTTAAACCACTCCACGATAAATAATCATCTAACACAATTAGAAAAAACAGGGCTTATTACTGAAAAGAGATTCGGCAGAATCAGAATCTATAAGTACTGTGAAGAAGACCCAAGAGCACAAGCAATAAAAAACCTCATCAAAGTCTGGAATGATCAGAATAAGAAAAGGATGTAAAGAATTGTCTAAACAACCCAGCAAGTTTAAAATGGTTGACATTTCGCCAAAAGATATTGTCAAAAGAGAAGCCACAGCTATCGGCAAACTAAAACTGAGAAATGAAACCGCCAAGAAGCTAAGAGAAGGTAAAATCGAAAAAGGAGATCCTATATCGATTTCTGAGGTAGCCGCTACGCTGGCTACTAAAAATACTAGTCAACTTATTCCAATGTGTCATAACATACCGATTTCTAAAGTTGAGACGGCAACACGATTCGGTGATGATTATGTTGAAGTTGAAGTTCGTGTCAAAGCAATCGCCAAAACTGGTGTTGAAATGGAAGCCCTCACAGCCGCTTCAATATATCTATTAAATGTCTGGGATATGGTCAAAAAACTAGAAAAAGATCGTAATGGTCAATATCCAGATACTTGGATAGAATACATTAAAGTGAAGGAGAAGCTGAAGGCCACTAAGTGATGAGCAAGACATCAAGACTCCATCGAGAAGGAGCCGGAAAAAGTAAAGGGATCCTTATAATTACATGCAGTTCCTCAAGAGCTGTCCTTGCAAATTCTGGAAAAGAATTTTCGGATCCATCTGGCGAAATGATTGAGAGGATGATGAAAGAGAATGGGCATCATGTTTATGAAAGAAAACTGATACCCGATGAAAGTGAAACAATTAATGCCATATTAATTGAAGCACTTCAAAAAGATGTTATAGATACAATAATCGTGACTGGTGGTACAGGCATATCGGAGAAGGATGTAACCATAGAAGTGGTGCAGAAGCTTATTGAAAAGGAGCTTCCAGGATTTGGTGAAATCTTCAGAAAAATAAGCTATGATGAAATAGGTCCAGCAGCTATTTTGACTAGAGCTATGGCCGGTATAGCTTCAAATAAACCAATATTCTGCATTCCTGGCTCACCAGATGCGGTAAAGAGATCACTTGATAAGCTAGTTCTGCCTGAACTTCCGCATATCCTGAAGCATGCACAAGGTTGCTGAATCCAAGCTTGACTGCTGACAAATATGGTCGCCCAATAGTAAATTTTAGGATCTCATTAACTCAAGAATGCGACCTAGCATGCTTCTATTGCCATCGGGAAGGACAAGAACATTCACATTCTAATGATCTTATGACGCCTGATGAGATTGTTAAAATAGTGAAAATTGGAACTGAATTTGGAATAAAAAAGGTCAAATTAACTGGTGGTGAGCCATTAACCAGAAAGGACCTGAGTGAAATAGTACATCATCTCTCTTCTCTCTCTCAGATTGATGAGATCTCTCTTGTTACCAATGCTCGACAACTATCATTGGATAGAGCTGTTGAACTCAGACTATCAGGACTAAACAGAATAAACGTCAATCTTCCATCAGTAAACAAAGATACCTATAAAAAAATTGTTGGAAAGGATCTTGAACCCGCTTTAGCGGGTATAAATTCAGCCATGGAAGCGAAAATAAATCCAGTTAAACTGAATATGGTTCTCTTGAAAGGATTGAATTCTGATGATGTTAATCCAATGATGCGTTTCGCAGAAGATATTGGTGGAATTCTGCAAATTATTGAGCTCGAACCTCTCAAGAAAGCTGAGGAATTCTATAAACAATATCACTATCCACTTGATGACCTCGAAAAGGATTTCTCCGCAAAGGCGAGTAACGTTAGAGTAAGGAAGTCTATGCAAAATAGGAAAGTCTACACGCTGGGAAATCTGAAAGTAGAAATTGTTAAACCTGTTGAAAATTCTGATTTTTGCATGCACTGTACGAAACTTAGGTTAACAAGTCATGGAAAATTAAAGCCTTGTTTAATGAGCCCAGAAACAATCGATGTTCTAACTTCAATCAGACGTGGGGACCCTCCAGAAGTTGTACAAGGTCTTTTCAGAAAAGCGATAAGCCATAGGAAACCATATTACACAAGTATCGGAATTCCAGCTATCGAATAATCCTTTCCAAAGAATCGATTTCCTATCTCGATCTTTAACGAATACTAATCATACATGTGAATAATAGAATCGAACAAACTCATCTTCAATATGATCTATCCTGGCAAATCCAAAGCGAACTAATTGGATTGTGTTATTAGGTTTTTCATCAATCATTGGTTCTACTAAGCCAGATAGTCTTTTTGCATCAGGCATTATGATCTCGGATTTGATATTGCCTTCTAGAGGTAGCCAATGAATTAGTGGGGCGCCAAGTTTTCTAGCTTCATTATGGTCTTTGCTATGAAACTTGGTATAAACTGTTTTTTCATCTGAACTTGTGTATTCTATATTGAAAAGTCCTATTAAACGAGTATGACCTTTCGTACAGATTTCATGATCCTTTTTTGAGATCAATAACTTTACAGAATTATTTTTAGGTATGATTTTGAGTGTACGGAAACCTTTGGATTTATCATTTGGATTTAAAAGTGGATTAGCGATTTGTGGTTCATTAACACCTTTGATAATGAGCTCTATCGGATCATCAATGAAGAAGTATCTGTTTGAAGTTGGATCTATGATTTTACGATTTACTGCGAAAATATTCTCCCAACTCAGTGTTGCGTCTACTGGTCTTGGACCTACTTCATAAGCAATTGTTCGCAAAGCATCAGGAGTTATTCCTCTCCTTCTCAAAGCAACTAGAGTCGCAAGTCGAGGGTCATCTAAACCATCTACGGTTTTTTCATTGATCATAATCATTATTTTGGATTTGCTTAACGTTGTTCCTTCAACTTTTAGTCGACCATAGTGGATTGACTCGGGATATATCCAAGAAAGATGCTTGTACAAGTAGAGCTGCCTATCCCTGTTAGTTAGATGCTCTTTACCTCTGATAATGTGGGTAATACCTAAAAGGTGGTCATCAATTCCTGCCGAAAAATTGTATAGAGGCCAGACTGAATACTTTTCACCTACCCTTGGGTGTGGAGTCTTTTTCATATCAATTATCCTTAGCGCAGGCCAATCTCTAATGGCAGGATTGGGGTGATCTATTTCTGTTTTAATTCTGGCAACTGCCTCGCCTTCTTGATATCCGCCATCAAGCATTTTGTCCCATCGTGATAAATTGTCAATTGGAGACAATGTTCTACATTCACAATTTTTCTTAGCGAGTATTTTTTCTCTGAATTTTTCGGGTTCACATGTACAGACATAACCTCCACCAATTTCACACAATTTTCTAGCATGTTCATAATAGATTTGAATTCGATCGCTCTGAATATATTCAGAGTTCCATTTGCATTTCAACCATCTCAAATCATCTCTGATCATATCATAAAATTCTAGTGAAGACTTCTTTAGACGAGGGTCAGTATCTTCGAATCTAAGAATAAAATCTCCATTGTACATTTTTGCATAGTCATGAGAAAGGACTATTGCTCTAACGGAGCCAAGATGTAATGCACAATCTGGATTTGGTGAGAATCGAGTAACAATCTTTTTAAAGTTTTTAACATTCTTCAGGGGTGGAAGAGTTTTTTGCTGTTTTTCCTTAGTAACTTGTCTTGAATCTGGCCATTTTTCTGTTAAAAGCGACATTTGTTCTTCGATGGTAAGCTTATTTATATCAAAAACTATAGTTGACACAAATTCTTTCAATTCTTTAGCTTTTTTTCTTAACTCAGCTCTTTCTCCTAAAACTCTTCCAATGACCGCGCCAACATTCGCTTCTCCTTCATGAGATGTTGCATTGATAAGCGAATGTTTCTTGATGATATCTCTAATTTCATCTGTAAAGTTCAAAATAATCACAATAGGTCTCTTTTAATTCCAATATCAAAACTGATTATGGATCATATATGATTTAAAGAGTCGACTGATTCATTTGCCTTTATTGGAATTGCTGTTTTTTGATGTGACGGTTCAAGCTTAAATTTGTAGTTTAGGTATTAATATGTTGAATATAATTTCTCCACCTGAAGAAAGTGGTGGGATTGCGAAAAATAATACTAATAAAAATTTCCTTTGCATTTGTGTTATTAAATTTTCTTTTTTGCTTCTGTAATTGTTTGGGAGAAGAAAAGTCAATTTTAAGCAATGGAGATTTTGAAGTTGGTAGATTGAGGGTATGGGGTGTAGAGGGTCCAGCCAAAGTTGTTAAAACATATGTCATTTGGGGAAACATTTCACAGATGGAAGCAACTGAGTTCCCAGCGGCTGCACCTCACTCTGGGGAATATTTTCTAGTTCTTGGAGATGAGAACGTTACTGGAACAATATCACAAATTGTTAAGATTCATGAAAATGCAACTCGGGCTGTAATATCGTTCTGGTATTCTTGTACTCCAACTACAGGTTCGAAACTGAGTTTCTGGATAAATGACGAGGAAGGAATACCTGTGAGGTCTGTGAACTTTATTGGAACAATGGCTTGGAGAGAATTCACATATGGTATCGATCCAAAATATTTTGGCCAAAAATTAACAATTGGATTTCAAGGTGAGGGGATAACAAATTATCAAGCGATGGCTGAGGATCGGATGACATATGAGTGTTTGACACTTCTTGATGACGTCTCTTTAATTGTTGATGAGCCAATTACGCCACCAACTCCAACTACAACAGCTACCTCCACCAAGATCACAACAACACCTTTGACTGAGACTCCTCAATCCAGAACTGGGCCTCCGATGGAA
>Ga0114922_10003795_pt1 | contig 14062 bp, 14 predicted proteins | sample AartaG_FD_100975 | JGI IMG/M metagenome (GOLD analysis project Ga0114922, IMG submission 100975) | Deep subsurface microbial communities from Aarhus Bay to uncover new lineages of life (NeLLi) - Aarhus_00045 metaG | ecosystem: Environmental > Aquatic > Marine > Oceanic > Sediment | place...
AGGCGGTACCGTAACCCGTCAGCGACATAAGAAAATTCTAAAACACAACAAGGGTAATTTAGGCACACGCCACCGATTGTTTAAACGCGCGAACGAAACCATGCTGAAAAGCTTATGGTACGCATACCGCGACCGCCGCAACCGCAAACGCGACCTGCGCAGACTTTGGATCACGCGCATCAATGCAGCATCCCGCGCTAATGGTCTCAGCTATAGTAAATTCATTTACGCTATGAAAAAAGCTAACATACAGCTGAACCGCAAGATGTTAGCGGACCTCGCCGTTCGCGACCCAAAAGCATTTTCGAATGTGGTGGAAAAAGCAAAGGCAGCAATTTAAAGACTTCTTCAACCCTTTTTTACATTTACAGGGCAGTTATCCTAACTGCCCTGTTTCATTTTTGTTAGAATATATATATGGGAAACAGCACTTCCAATCAGAAGAAGAGAATAATATTCCCTTCAGGAATAATCTTGGAAATCCATGTTGGAGACATTACACGCATGGATACAGATGTAATCGTGAACGCTGCCAATAAACACCTGGAGCACGGCGGTGGTGTAGCAGCAGCAATCGTAAAGCGCGGTGGTCAGATCATTCAGGAAGAGAGCAGGAAGTGGGCGGAGGAGCATGGACCGATCAGCTACAACCAGCCCGCATTTACCACAGCAGGTGAGATGAAATGTAAATTTATCATTCACGCGGTAGGACCGGTATGGGGGGAAGGTGATGAGGACAGGAAATTAGCGGAGGCGATCCGCAGCAGCCTCCTGTTAGCAAATGATCTTCAAGCTGAATCGATCAGCTTCCCTGCTATCTCAACAGGCATTTTTGGGTTTCCGACTGACCGTGCAGCAGACATTTTCATGGAAGAAATATCTTCATTTTGCATTGAAAAACATTGTCAATCCATTCAAAGAATCATCCTGATTCTCTTCGATGCAGGGACATTAGATACCTTTATTACCAGCTTTGATGATCATTTCAAAAAAATCAGGTAATCATGATCACATCAGTTAAGAACACAAAAATAAAAATTGTCCGGGAATTATTGAGTGCGAAGAAACACCGCAAGCAGACCCGCATGATGATCGTTGAAGGTGTGCGGCTGACAGAAGAAGCCCTGGCAGCAAACGCGGCCATCAATTTCTGCTTATATAGTGACCGCATCTCAGAACGAGGGAAAAAAGTCGTTCGCCAAATTCAGGCACTATCTTATGATGCAGAAGAGGTCAGCGCAGATCTAATGGATAGAGTTTCGGATACTAAAACATCTCAGGGCATTTTGCTGGCGGCGCCTTACCCAGAGGTACCATTACGAAAAAAGGTTGACCCTGTGATTGTGTTGGACGGCATCCGGGATCCTGGTAATATTGGTACGATTCTGCGTACCGCTGCGGCAATGGATATTGGAGCTATCTTGCTTACACCCGGGACAACCGATCCTTTCTCGCCAAAGGTTATGCGATCGGCAATGGGTGCGCAATTTCACCTACCAATCCGATATATGAGCGCGCAGGACATTCAAAAATTCTGCAAGGGTACAAACGGAATCGAATTATCAATTTTACTAACTGATTCCAATAGTTTAAAGACCTGCTGGGAGGCTGATCTTTCTAAACCAATATGTATTGTAATAGGCAGTGAAGCAGAGGGTGTCAGCACTAATTGCTGGGAGATCAGTGATGAAAGCATTTCCATTCCAATGGGATCACTTATGGAGTCATTCAATGCGGCAGTTGCAGCCAGCATCTTGATGTATGAAATAAAACGCCAAAGGAAATATAAATGAAAATTCGCTCAATCACCTGTTTTTACCACCCGGGCAGCCAACCATCCAAAGCCATCCCGAGATTAGCGCAGCAAATTGATGGGTTAAAAAGCCAATTTATTTCTATTGGTTGGGACGTTCAGACCACCCGTCTAGCAACAGTTCCCTTTGGGATATACACAACGCCAGAAACTGCTGTTCAGGTAATTCAAGATTTAGAATCGTCTGCATCGGACCAAGGGTTCAATTACATCTCGGTAGGTCCTGCCCGAATCAACCACCCAGAAGAATTTAAGCTTGTGCCGAAGATATTATCTGCTACACGCAATGTTTTTTCGACTGGAATTCTAACCCACCGCCACAGGGGAATTTCAACAGCATCAGTGAAAGCATGCGCAGCTATCATCACACAGGCAGCGTCCATCAAACCGGATGGGTTTACCAATCTGCGCTTTTGCGCCATGAGTAATGTGCGGCCATTTACTCCCTTCTTTCCAGCAGCTTACAGCTACGGCACCCAGCCCGCGTTTGCTTTAGCGATTGAAGCGGCTGACGCAGCAATCAATGCTTTCTATTCTGCAAAAACAATTTCAGAGGGAAGAAGTAATATGCTGGCTCATATGCACCAGGCGGCAGAAGAACTAACCTCAGTCATCCACCAAATGAATTTACAATGGGAATTACCTTTTAAAGGGTTTGATTTTTCCCTCGCACCCTACCCAGAAGATTGGTGTTCATTAGCGCGGGCGATAGAAAACCTGGGCGTTGAACAGATCGGTATGATGGGCTCCTTATCTGCCGCGGCAATCCTGGCAGAAACTCTGGACAGAGGAAAATGGCTGAAAACCGGCTTTAATGGATTGATGCTTCCAGTTTTAGAGGACAGCACATTAGCTGCCCGTAGTGTGGAAGGTAGTTTTTCTGTAAAGGACCTGCTGATGTATTCCGCTGTATGCGGAACCGGATTAGATACAGTACCACTCCCCGGAGATATCACAGTTGATGAGATTGAAGCGCTGCTGATGGATATTGCAGCATTATCCCTTCGGTTAAACAAACCTCTCACCGCGCGATTGATGCCTGTGCCCGGTTTGAAAAGCGGCGAAATGACGCAGTTTGATTTTGATTTTTTTAAGAATGGAAAAATTCTCGATTTCCCCGCTTCGCGGTTAGGCAGGGCTTTATCTGCTTCTGAATGGATCGAGATACGCAGCCGGTATTAATTTCAATTGATCATAATTTCTATCGTACTTTGGGTAATCTGCTCATCCAGCCAATTTTCCAATACCTGGCGCTGCACAAAGTGCAGAGCATCCTGTGATAAAGAGTGCTGAGGATCTACCTCAATCACTTCCACGATATGGAAACCCAAATTGGTGGGGATAATCCCGCTGTATTGTCCCGGCTGCAGTGAGAAAGCAGCATTTTCAACCTCCGGTTGGAGCAAGTATCCGCTCGGAAACCATCCCAATTCACCGCCAGTAAGCGGATCATATGAAAATGCGAGGGATTTGAATGAAGTACCAACTTCAAGCTGACGCTGGATACCAATAGCTTCATTCTCACTATTCACAAGAATTTGTCGGGCATGTACCTGTTCCGCGGTTTGCGGCACCTGTGCAATGAGATAATTGCGCATCCATATCATAGCCATATCTCGTGATACAGCTGCGCGGAAACTGTCAGGATTATAAAAATTTTCCGAAATCCATGTCTGTAAAACATCCTGCCCGCCTGCGGCTTCCGTATACCGATCAATTTCCGCCTGCAGATTCACCTCGTCAACGTAATAATTCTGAGCGGCAGCGGCCTGGGCAAATAAAGTTTGGGCGACAAGATCATCCATCACTTCCTGTTTTGCCAGATCAGGATCAAACTGCTCACCTAATTGTTCTATACCCGCTTGATATCGCTTCAGTTCCGCTTCATATTCTGTTTTCAAGATCCCTTCATCATTCACCCTGGCGGCAAGGGAAGCTTCGGTAGGTGTGGGATTGGCAACATCAACTGGAGTATCAGTACCTCCGCTCTCCTGCCCGGGTGAACAAGAGGATAGCAGGACGAGTACTACGGATAGAGCGACTGTAAAACCGTTCTTTTTTTGAAATATCACGGGGAAAATTATAACGTATCCGCTAGAAAAATAAAAACAGGCCGTTCATGAACGGCCTGTTTAATCAAGTTTGGTTTAGTAACCTGGCATTTGGGGAGCTGCCATAGCCGGAGGATTTTCTTCCGGTACGTCAGTGATCAATGCTTCGGTTGTCAGTATCATCGCCGCGATGGAGGTTGCATTTTCCAGAGCGCCGCGGGTCACTTTGGCGGGATCAATCACGCCGCCTTCGACCATATCCACATATTTTTCCTGGAGGATGTCGAAACCAATTTTGGTGTTCTTTTCTTTTGCTTGAGTTTGTCGAACGTTCTCAACAATTACCGGACCATCGAATCCGGCATTCTCAGCAATTCGGCGCATGGGCATTTCCAGCGCTTTGCGGACAATGTTCACACCAGTTGTCCCGTCATCACTATCAAGCTTTAGCCCTTCAAGTTTTTTCATCGCGTTTATGAGGGCTACGCCGCCGCCTGGGACAATGCCTTCTTCCACAGCCGCTCGGGTTGCGGATAGGGCATCTTCCACACGATGTTTCTTCTCTTTCAGTTCTGTTTCAGTAGCTGCGCCAACACGGATAATAGCTACACCGCCGGAGAGTTTTGCCAGTCGTTCCTGCAATTTCTCACTGTCGTAGTCACTGGTGGTCTTATCAATTTCAACACGAATCTGATCAATGCGGCCTTTGATTGCCTTCGCGTCACCTTTACCGCCGATAACGGTTGTATTGTCCTTATCAGACACTATTTTTTCCGCACGACCCAGGTCGGCAACTTCTGCGGTTTCAAGCTTGCGTCCGGTTTCTTCAGAAATAACGGTCGCACCTGTCAGGACAGCGATATCCTGCAGCATTGCCTTGCGGCGGTCGCCAAAACCCGGGGCTTTGACAGCCAGCACATTCAACGTGCCGCGTAATTTATTGAGCACGAGTGTTGCTAACGCTTCACCGTCAATATCTTCAGCGATAATCATTAAATCGCGTTTGCCAATTTGCATCATTTTTTCCAATAAAGGAATCAGATCCTGCTGTGCTGCCGAAACTTTCTTGTCATAAACTAAAATATAAGGGTTTTCGATCACTGCTTCCATCTGTTCGGAATCGGTAATGAAATAAGGTGAAATATATCCACGATCAAACTGCATACCTTCCACGTATTCCTGTTCAAATTCAAGCCCTTTGGATTCTTCAACAGTGATAACGCCGTCTTTACCAACCTTGTCCATCACTTCTGCAATCAGCTCACCAATTGAGGTATCTTGAGCCGAAATGGTTGCAACACTGGCAATTTCCTCTTTAGTGGAAATTTCGATCGATTGGCTCTTGATCGAGTCCGCGATCTTTTTTGAAGCAGCTGCAATGCCCCGTTTGAGCATCATGGGGTTTGCGCCAGCTGCCAATGTCTTAAGACCTTCAGTCACCATCGCATGTGCTAATACCGTGGATGTAGTGGTGCCGTCACCAGCGATATCATTGGTTTTGGTGGCTGCTTCTTTCAGCAGTTGTGCACCCATGTTCTCAAAGGGATCTTCCAGTTCAATCTCTTTCGCGACAGTCACACCATCATGCGTGATAGTCGGAGAACCAAATTTGCGGTCCAGGGCTACATTGCGTCCCTTAGGACCTAATGTTGTAGCAACAGCTTCCGCTAGAACATCAATACCATCTCGCAGTTTCCTGCGTGCTTCTTCTCCAAATACTAATTGTTTAGCTGCCATACGTAACTCCTTTTATATAATTTCCGATTTCTTCGGTAGATTATTCTTCAACAATAGCCAAGATATCTGATTCCTTGAGGATCAAGAGTTTTTTGGACTCGATCTTGATCTCGGTGCCAGAGTACTTTGCAAATAAAACTGTATCTCCAACCTTAACATCCATTTGAATGCGCTTTCCAGACTCATCACGATCGCCAGGACCCGCTGATAATACTTTTGCCCGCTGGGGCTTTTCCTTCGCCGTTTCTGGCAGTACGATACCGGATGCTGTAACATCTTCTTGTTCGATAGGTTCAACAACCAATCGGCTGCCTAAGGGTTTGAGTTTTAGTGCCATATAATCCTCCGTTAAAATTAGTTTTCAATATGTTAGCACTCAACAAGTGTGAGTGCTAATAATTTTATATTAATCCGATTTTGGGGATAAGTCAAGGAATCTATCAGAAATCTTATAAATCTTTAATAATTAATAATAACCATAGCTGTTGCAGATCGTCTCACTTTCCACCACGTTCTGCATGATGACCGGGTCTCTGCTGTAATCCCTTTTCACCAATTTTAAAATATCCATTCCCTCCTCGCAAAATCCATTCGAAGTCCGGTGCATACCTGCTAAAACAGCACCATAAGTGAGGTAATAATCTACCGTGCCTGCTGTAAGAGGAAGCCCCTCAACAGCAACCATGGGGTCAGTTTCCGAGTCACACTGGCGTACCTCACAACTTTCTTCTGCTGTACACCCCTGGATGGCACATTTGAACGCAGGAATCGCTCCCTCATAATTCCTCGAACGGTGATAGACAATCCCCAACCTTCCAAAGGCATCCGCATTATCGGGATCATAATTCAATCCCTTACGAGCGTTTAACCCAGCAGAAAAAAATTCACCCATTTGAGTGTATGTGGTCGCGATCGAAAAATAAGGGATCGAATCTTGCACACCAAGTTGTTCATTGATGGTAGCAGCTTTGTCAAAATATTCCAATGCAGCATCATACTGCTTTAATTTCCGGTAATTCGCTCCAACGCGTAAATAAATGAAGGTTAAATTTGGGTTGATATGAATGGCTTCTTTATATTCATCGATCGCCTGGTTATAATTCCCTAAAGATTCCTGCACGTACCCATTGATGCGGTGGACATCCATCAGTTCTGGCGCTCGTGCGGCTGCTTCGTTGATATTTTGCTCTGCCTGGATCCATTTTTGCTGGTCAACAAGGATCTCAGCATAATAAGCCAGCGCAAGCATATTCTGGTTATCCAGTTGGATCGCGTAGATCGCCTCTTGCTCAGCTTCATTCAGGAGAGTTTCACTCTCTGCCTGGGTAGCACTGTTTCCCGCCAGCCAATCGAGGGAGAATGATTTTATTGCATGAACCATACTATCTTCAGGAGCAATCTCAACAGCATTATTGATTGTAATGAGAGCTTCCTCAAGGCGTTCAATGCGTTCCTGATCAATAGTAAGCAGGGTGGAAGAGTACACCATGATCCGCGCCAATTTTGCTTGCAATTCCGCGTTACCTGGATCCAGGGCAACTGCCTGGTGATATGCCTCGATGGATCTATCCAAATCACCCGCGCCGAAATAAACCTCCCCTTCCCCCACGAAGGAATCTAATGTTCGTGTGGGAGTTGGTGTAGGCATGAACATGGGAGTGACCTCACCCTGATTAAGGCTGCGTAAAACAATCAGCATGACCAGAATGATACCCAGCATAGCTGCCACGCTATATGGGTTTGTTTTTTTCACATTCTTTCGAAACAGCGGCTTTTTTTCAGGTATATACATAGTGAAAAATTAAGGCAATATGGTGGGGATTGGTTCCACCGTTGGTGCCGGCGTGGGCGTTGGTGAAGGCTGCGGGGTCCAGGTAGGGATCATTGTTGGTGTCGGTAACTTGGAAAGCTGAAGATCATTCATCTGTTGATAGCAGCGATCCAGGATGAAATTCGCATTATAAATTGCGATCTCATCCTCATAAATGCTCTGGAGAATGGATTGGGCAATATCGACCGCTTCACTGCAGTAACCCAATTCCATAAGCGCAAGACCATAGTTGTAGTAATACTCAACGATGCGCCCATAGGAAAGCGGCAGGCCTTCTACCGGTACTCCTTCCGGTGTAATTCCACCGCGGACAGCCAATTTAAGCATTAGAACAGCCCGACTGAACTCGTAATTCTGTTTATACATTACACCAAGATTGCCGTACAGATAGGGATCTTCCGGTCCATCTGCGACTGCCTGCTCCGCATATTGAATGGCTTTCCCAAATTCACCGATACTGGAATATACGGGAAATAAATGTATCGGGCTGTGGATCATCCGGGTTGAGCGCATTGGCACGCGTAAATTCTTCCACCGCAAGGTCATACTGTTCTAAAAAACGGTAATTTCTGCCCAGCGTGATATGCAGATCAGCGATGTTTGAGTTAATCGCCACTGCCCCCTCTAATTCACTGATTGCTTCATCATAATTTCCTGTGATCTCCAAAACGGTTCCACGCGCCCAATGCGATTCCAAGCTGGCGGGAGCGATGGACTCTGCAGTGCGGGACGCCTCTATGGATTTATCCAAATCACCAAGCACTTCATCTCCTATCAAGATCTTATTAGAGAGCATAATTGATAAAAAGGCGTATGCGGTTGAGTTGCTGGGATCCAATTCGATCGCCCGATTCAGAGATGCTTCAGCATCCAGGTAATTACCCTGCATACCCAATGAGAAACCCTTGAGGGCTTCCCCCATACTGTTATTTTGATCGAGCAGTACGGCATTACTGGCATCATCAATTGCCTGGTCGTATTTTCCGCCATACACATTAAGACGCGCGGACGCAATGTAATTTGTTGGATTTTGAGGATCTGCCATAATTGCTTCATCATACTCCTGCAGTGCCAGCGAATATTTTCCCTGCGAAGCTAATTCTTCCGCTTCCGCTACATATGTTTCTGATGATATGGTTGGTGTTGGTGAAGGCAGGAACAGGTTGGGCGTAAGAGGTTCAATGGTGATATTCACATACACCAAGAACGCGACAACAACTACTAATATAAGAATTTTGAAAAAGCTTGAGCGCCGTTTGGGCTGGCGCATATTCCAACGTCGACCTTTAATTTGCATGCGCTTATCTTATCACCTGCGAGGAATAAGCGTCAAGAAGTTATTCTTACTTTCTCCAATTTATCCCATTACATCAATTAAAGTTTTTTCCTTCGATTTAAGATAGAATGAGATTATGCATTTTGATGTACTAACGTTATTTCCGCACGTGATAATGCCTTATATCCAAACCAGCATCATGCAGCGGGCTATCAGCAATAAGGTCATCAGCATCACTCTGCATAACCTCCGTGATTGGGCTGTGGACAAACACCACACCACTGATGACACACCCTTTGGCGGTGGCGGCGGGATGGTGATGAAACCCGACCCGATATTTGCGGCTGTAGAAGACATCCAACAAGAATTTGCAAAATGCCCGGTCGTGTTGATGACTCCGCAGGGGAGACAGCTCAACCACGCAGCTGCCGTTGAATTATCCGGTAAGAACCGGATGATCATTTTGTGCGGGCGATATGAAGGCGTGGATGAACGCGTGCGGATACACCTGGTTACTGATGAGATCTCGATCGGAGATTATGTGCTGAGCGGCGGAGAACTTCCGGCTCTGGTTCTAATGGAAGCAGTCACCAGACTGCTGCCTGGGGCTTTAGGCGCACCCAATGGCGCATCTGATGATTCTTTCGCCAGCGGGCTGTTGGAATATCCACATTACACACGACCTGCCGTTTACAAGAATTGGGAAGTACCCGATATCTTAACTTCCGGCAATCATCAGGCTGTCAGTAGGTGGCGGCGCAAGCAGGCATGGATGCGTACATTGCAAAAAAGACCGGATCTTGCAGAACTGATCAAACTTGATGCAGTTGATATCGAAATATTAAAAGAAATCATGCGTGAGGAGGATATAAACCTTCCCACGACCGTAACTAATATCATAAGATGTAAATCATGAAATTTAATATCGGAAAGACTTTCTTATTAGGCTTAGGATTTTTTGGCGTAAGTGTCATCTGGAGTGTTTATAACGCGTTTGTCCCCATTTTCCTGGCAGACCGGTTCCTCATGGCAGCCGGGTTCATTGGGTTCTTTATGACATTGGATAACATCGCTGCTCTGCTCATCCAGCCCGCGGTTGGCTCATGGTCAGATTCGCTGCGAACACGGATCGGCCGGCGGATGCCATTCATCCTGGTTGGCGCTCCTGTTGCGGCGTTAGCCTTCATCCTGCTCCCTATCTCACAATCATTATTCCTTTTCTTCCTGGCGGCAACTTTGCTTCTTTTAAGTATGGCTGTTTGGCGCACACCTGTTGTGGCACTGATGCCGGATATCACTCCCTCTAAATACCGTTCTCAGGCAAATGGGGTCATTAACTTCATGGGAGGAATCGGCGCTATTATTGCATTTCTCGGCGGAGCCACTCTTTATGAGATGAACCCTAATTATCCTTTCTTGTTGGGTGCAGGGTTGGTGGCACTTTCTGCGATTCTGGTATTCATTTTCATCAAAGAACCAAGGGAATACACCGAATCCTCAAAAGAAACTCCTGATCTAAAAGATAGCATCCAGATGATATTACATGATGAGGATAAGAGTACCGTTAGGATTTTACTGGCAATATTTTTCTGGTTCATCGCTTACAACGGGATCGAAGCATTTTTCACCCTATACGGTAAGAATCACCTCGGGATCCCAGAATCAGACGCGGCCCGCCTATTGGGGCAGTTATCACTGCTCTTCGTTCTTTTCTCCCTGCCCGCCGAATACATTGGCGCAGCAGTTGGAAGGCGTAAAACGATCATGGCTGGCATTCTGATGATGGCTGTATGCATCACCCTTATGTTCTTCCTGCCGATCAACACCCTGAACATATTGATCGCGGAATTGCCGGTGCTCGGCAGAATTCCCGTGATCGGCATCATATTGATGTTCGCTGGTATCGGTTGGGCTTCAATCAACGTTAATTCACTGCCAATGGTTGTGGATATGACAGAGCTCGAGCGTGTGGGAACGTACACGGGCTTGTATTACTTATTCTCCACTATGGTAGCTATTCTAGGGCCAATCGTTTATGGCTTAATCATCCAGTTCAGCGGCGGAGCATACAGTTTATTGATGCTGATCAGCCCAATCTTCCTGGCACTGGCTTTTATCAGCATCGCTGGTGTTACAAAAGGAGAAGCGCAAGAAACCATATAGTATTGAAATATCTTTCAACTCCAAGTATTCTTTCCTTTCCACGAGGAGCGAGAATATTGATCCAAACAAATTAATATTACCTAAATGATGGTTTCAAATCTAACTTCACATTTATTTGGTGAGGAGGTTGTAAATGGGTAAGGTTGAATTTTCTGAAGTAAAGTATCATATTCAAATGAAAAAAGGGGATGTAGGGCGGTATGTTTTTCTTCCTGGAGATCCTGGTAGAACCGACCACATTGCCAAACTGTTCGATGATTCAAAATTGATCGCGAGTAATCGTGAATACCGCACATTCACGGGGACATTATTGGGCAAAAAAGTATCTGTCACATCCACCGGGATTGGCGGACCCTCCACTGCAATTGCCGTGGAAGAATTGATCGCTATCGGCGCGGATACATTCATTCGTGTCGGCACTTCCGGCGGAATGCAGCCTGAACAAGTTCCCGGAGAATTGGCAATCACAATAGCTGCCATTCGTGATGAGGGAACTTCTATGGCATATATGCCGCCTGAGTTTCCTGCTGTGGCTGATATCACTGTCACACAAGCGCTCAAACAAGCTGCTATCAACCTGAACATTCCATACCGGGTTGGCATCACCCAGTCTAAAGATTCTTTCTACGGACAGCATGAACCAGAAAGAATGCCTGTTGCTGATCACTTGCTGCAGCGGTGGAAAGCATGGAAAATGGGCGGCGCTATCTGCTCCGAAATGGAGGCGGCAACTCTGTTTGTGCTCGGTAATATCTACCGCAAGCGCACTGGCGGCATTATGCTGGTCGCAGCTAACCAGGAGAGCGATGATCCCAACGTGGGGGTTGTTGAAGAGTTGGATGACCTTTTGGCGGTGTCGATTGAAGCAGTCAAGATTTTAATCAAGCAGGATAGGGAAACCGAATAGAATAAAGGAACTCGCAATGGCTGTTAGAAAAACTAAACACGGTGCCCAGCATCACATTCATTTACATAAAGGAGATGTTGGCCGTTATGTCCTGCTGCCCGGCGATCCCGGCAGATGCGAAATAATCGCAGGATACTTTGATGAACCGAATTTCATCGTGCAGAATCGCGAGTATGTTACTTATACCGGTTCGCTGCTCGGGCAAAAAGTCGCAGTGACATCTACTGGGATCGGCTGCCCTTCTACAGCGATCGCAGTGGAGGAATTGATCGCCATCGGCGCAGATACATTCATCAGAGTTGGCACATCCGGAGGAATTCAACCAGGTACAAAAGTGGGAGAAGTAGCTATTGTAACCGGAGCAATCAGGGATGAGGGAACCTCGTTGCATTATTTGCCAATTGAATTCCCGGCTGTGGCAGATATTGATGTCATTCAAGCGCTCAAAGAAGGCGCGATTCGGTCCAATGTACCCTACAGATTGGGCATCACCCAATCAAAAGATTCATTTTATGGCGAAGTCGAACCAGATAGAATGCCAATGGCGAACCATTTGAGGAACCGCTGGAAAGCATGGGTGGATGGAGGTGCTGTGTGTTCAGAGATGGAATCATCCACACTATTCATCATATCCAGCATCCATCGAAAGCGAGCCGGCGGCGTGATGCTCATGGCAGGAAGCGCTGACACCCAACCGCAAACAGAAGAGGAGTTTGCTGAATTCCACAAGCTGTTTGATGTTCACCGAGCGATTTCAACCGCAATAGAAGGGTTGAAAGTATTAATCGAGAACGATCTAAAATAGAAAATGTGACAGTCATGAAGGTCAAAGATAACGTTTCGGAAGCGTCATATTTATATAAAAAAAAAGCTCCATTTTCAGGATGCTTGTGTTGAGATTCAAGTTTATCTAAATACGGTTCGGATATCTTGTGTATATCACCCACTAATACTCCTTTGGGATATGATGAGTTGAAATATGAAAAAAAGCGTTATAAAGATATTTAGACTTTAAGGGATCATCCCTTCAATGGATAATATCCAAACTCCTCGACCGCATCAACCATAGCCAGAATATTTTGCGGGGGTACTTCGTGCATGATAGTATGGACGGAGGCAACCATATAACCACCATCCCTGCCAAGGATATTAATAACACGTTTCATTTCCTGGCGCACCTCTTCCGGAGTGCCCTGCGGCAGGATATGCTGCGTATCAACGGCTCCGCAAAAGATCAGGTCTTTCCCATAACGCACTTTTAATTCTTCCAGGTTAGCCATATTACCGGCAGAGGTCTGGATTGGGTTGAGAACATCCACACCGATTTCGATGAAATCATCAATCAAGTCGAACACATCTCCATCAGTGTGGAAGAATATCTTCGCTTTTGTAAATTTCTTAATATGCTGGATCAACTCCGCGTGAATCGGCTTTAGCAGTTTTCGATACATCTTTGGGGAGATCATCAAACGGTCCTGCGTCCCAAGATCATCACCAATCTTGATAATATCAATATCTTCACCAATCTCAGTCAGAAAATTCCCCATCAGTTTTTTACAAAGGGAAAGGTTTTTTCGTAATAAGGCTTCCGCAAAGTCAGGGTACATCGCCATATTCAAAAGGAATTTATCCATCCCCTGCATGGAAAACGCCCGCTCAAACGGGAATATCAGCCAGGGTGTTGCCATGATGGCATATTCATTCTCTTGAGCTAACCTTTTTGATTCAGCTGCCACATGCGCAATACGGGAGGGATCATCCATATCAGGCCAGCCCTGATAATTTTCCAATTCTTCTACTGTTGTAGCATCTGCGAGAGGATGGTATCCGGGAAACCAGATGCCGGGTTCGATTTCGATCTGGCCGCCACCCCAATCGTCAATGCAGGGAGAGTGTGGTACACGTTTGCTGTTGCGCTCATATATTTCTTTCGGAAACCGATCCAGCACCCCGCGCACATCGCTGTGCAGACGCCGCATAGTATCCTCATCTATTTTTGCTGATCCAAGTTCAGGCCAGTCATACAGATACGCATCTGGTGCCGAAATACCTAACAAATCTTTAAGCCCTTTGTACGGCGCCATCTTGATACCGGTGGCATTGCTAACCCCTAAAACGATCGGCACCCGATCCGGTATTTCATGATTCAAGACAGCTAACACTCTCTCACGGGATGTCATCAACATGATTGTTCTCCTCTTTCTAATATACCAGAAATTCGCTTTGATTTTTAGGTATATTGGAACTTCTAATCTACCCTAGATAAAAATAATGTATTAAATAT
>Ga0114922_10003796_pt1 | contig 14061 bp, 8 predicted proteins | sample AartaG_FD_100975 | JGI IMG/M metagenome (GOLD analysis project Ga0114922, IMG submission 100975) | Deep subsurface microbial communities from Aarhus Bay to uncover new lineages of life (NeLLi) - Aarhus_00045 metaG | ecosystem: Environmental > Aquatic > Marine > Oceanic > Sediment | place: Aarhus...
CTGCCCCTCGTATAATAGGTAAGAGATGGAATCGAGGCGAAGCGGCTTGAATCGGGTCTGACGCGGATCGAAAAAAAGCAGTCAGACTCGTCGGGTCGAGTACCGGGCTTTCCACAGGTTTTCTGTGGAGCGGCAGTATACTACGGCGGCCGCGAGGCCGACGATGTCGACGCAGCATACCCCGATCAGCGCAAAACTTCCTTGACAGAACAGCCCCGGGCATGTAACATTAGCAGGACCAAACCCCCAGAAAGCGAGGCAATAGCCATGGAAAAGCGATCGAAGAAAACCGGAAAGTCATTCGGCGCAAAGAGCAGGACTATTGATCTGTCGAGCTACTTCAACTGGCCGCGACGCGCGCCGGCAGATGAGTTCCGGCGGAACCTGGCCGAGCGGGTCCGCAACTACCCAACCGGCGAACAGAATTCCTGGGGCATACCATTCCTGATGGCAGAAGCCAGGGGGCCGCGCGTTATCCTTGTCTCTGCGAATAAGCGGGAAGTTACGATCCCGATCAGGTCGACGGCAAGCTACGTGTGTTTTCTTCACAGTTGGGAGCAGCTTCCCGAGACGGTGCGCAGGAAGGACCCCACCGAGGGCGTTGCCGTCGGCGAATACGAGTTGAACTATGCCGACGGCAGTCGCCACGTTCAGCACGTGCGGGCGCGGTTCGAGGTGGCAATGGCCGAGAGCCCCGGTCCGCCGTGGCTGGCGCTGCCGTTCGGGATGCCCAGAACGATCGACCCGACCAAGCCGGCCGGGGGGCATGGGTGGGGCTGGCTGCAATGCGGCATCGCGCCGACGGTGTGGCGGCCGGCGCCCCTGCTTTACGCCATGGAGAACCCGCATCCGGAGAAGAGGATTCGGTCGCTGACGATCCGCGGCGTGCAGGAGTCGCCGTTGGTCGTGGCCGGGCTCACATTGTATCAGGGGTCGGCACATCCGTTGCGCCATCTTCCGCGGCGCACGTATCGGATCAACGCGCCCGCGGGCCCACCGAAGGTCGAAGAAGCCGAAGTCGATCTCGGCGTGGTAAACCGCATAGAGCAGACCGCAGGCCCTCGGGGCAAGAGATGGCTCGACTCTAAGGTCGCGGGCACACGAGCACAGGACCCGGAGCGCGGCGGCGAAGACCTGCTGGAAGTGACGGCTGCCGAAGATGCCACGCTTTCGGTGAAACTGGAAGGCCGGAAGAATCCGATCTCCTTCTCCGTCGGAGAGGCGTTCAACAAGGGCAAGAGCGCCTCGGGCAAAGCGACGCTGGAGGTGCTCGGCAAACAGCGGCAATGGGTCCACGTGAAAGTCATTGATACTTCCACGGGCAAGCCTACGCCCACCCGCATCCATTTTTCCGGCTCGCGCGGCGAGTACCTGGCACCCTACGGGCACCACTCGCAGGTCAATACAAACTGGTTTGAGGATTACGGCGCTGACCTCGTGTGGGGCGGGCGCAGCTATGCCTACGTGCCCGGAGAATTCACCACCGACATGCCGGCCGGCGACGTGTACGTGGAAATCTTCAAAGGATTCGAGTACGAGCCCGTTCGCCGGAAGGTCACCATCAGACCCGGCCAGAAAGAGCTGAAGTTGCGGATTGATCGGTGGAATGACCTGCGTAGCCAGGGATGGGTGACGGCCGACACGCACGTACACTTCCTGAGCCCGCAAACGGCTTGGCTGGAGGCACAGGCCGAGGGGCTCAACGTGGTGAACCTGCTGGCCTCGCAATGGGGGCGTTTGTTTACCAACGTGGGCGACATCAGCGGGCGCGTGGGGGTGGTGGAGGACGATACGATTGTCTATGTCGGCACCGAGAACCGCAACCACATGCTCGGGCATATGTCTATGCTCGGGACGAAGGGCCTGCCGGTCTTTCCGATGTGCTGCGGCGGGCCGACTGAATCGTGGATAGGCGACCCGGACTTCCTCGCGTTGGCGGAATGGGCGCGGGAGAACAAGCGCAAGGGCGGCGTGGTCATTCGCCCGCATTTTCCCTACTGCGGCTATACCGAAGACCCTGTGCCGATCATCAAGGGTCTGGTCGACGCCCTTGAGATCGGTGGGCTCCGGGGCGACGACTTCGCCACCCAGGAATGGTACCGCTACCTGAATTGCGGCTATCGCGTGGCGGTTTGTGCCGGCACGGACAAAATGTCCGCCGGCACGGCCATAGGCTGGCAGCGCACCTACGCCAAGCTGGATCCCAACCGGCCGTTCAACTACAACAACTGGGCACGGGCCGTCCGCGCCGGCCGCACGGTGGCCACCATCGGGCCAACGATGGACCTTACCGTCGAAGGGCAAGGCATCGGCGGGACGATCGAGCTTCCGGCCGGCGGCGGAGGGACGCTGTCGGTGGAAGCGACGGCCGAAAGTTTCTGGCCGCTCGGCAACATCGAGGTTGTCTACAACGGGCGTGTTGTCGCACGGACGAAATCATCAAAGGGGGCCCGAAAGCTCCGCATCAAGGATAAGCTGAAGGTGCATGGCAGCGGCTGGATCGCGGCGCGCTGCTGTGTCGTTTCGGGGCATCCGGCCAACACCGGGGGATCGTGGGCGGCCGCGCATACCTCGCCGGTTTACATCAAGTGCGGCGACACGCGCGCCTTCAACGGCCCCGCCGCCGAACACATGCTCGCGCTGGTCGAGGGCAGTATCGAGTACATCAACACACTGGCTACGGCCTTTGATGAACGCGCGAGAAAACGCATGGGGAAGCTCTTCAAAGAAGCCCGAGAGGAATTGAAAGGGCGTCTGGTCACGGAAGCCGGCCATACGCACCACCACGGGCACGGGCAGTATCACACGCACGGCCACGGCCACGCGGCGGATCACAAACACTGAGTGCGCACGATTGCGAAATGCGCTCGCGAGAAAGGAAGGCACCCATGACAAACAACCCGGTCCGCAAGGCCCTGCTCGAACGGCGCGTGACGATAGGCTCGTGGCTGCAGATAAACCACCCGACACCCGCCGAGATCCTCGCGAACGTTGGCTTCGAATGGATCGGCGCAGACCTCGAGCACGCCGATATCGACGTTGTCTCTTTTACGGCGCTTCTTCGCGCCATGCATGGCCGCGGCACCGTGCCGTTCGCTCGGGTGCCGTCGAACGACACGATCCTGATCCGCCGCGTGCTCGACGTCGGTGCGCAAGGGGTGCTCGTGCCGCTGGTGAATACCCCGGAAGAGGCGGAGCGCGCGGTGCAGGCCGCAAAGTATCCGCCAAGGGGGGTCCGCGGGTACTGCTTTTCGCGCATGAACAACTGGGGCGCCGACTTCGACGACTACGTCCGCCGGGCGAACGACGACATCGCCGTGGTAGTCATGATCGAGTCGAAACAAGCCGTTGAGAATATCGACGCGATCCTCGCGGTCGACGGCGTGGACGGCGTGTTCATCGGCCCCTACGATATGAGCGGCTCTTACGGCATCCCGGGGGAGACGTCGGACCCCATTGTTCAGGAAGCCTGTCGGAAGGTTATCGATGCCTGTGCCCGCGCGAAGAAATCCGCGGGCCTGCATGTTGTTTTCGCCACGCCCGACGCAATCCGCAAAGCCATAGCCGACGGATTCACCTTCATCTGCCTGGGCGTGGACGGTCTGTTTATGGACCAGGCCGCCCGCGCGGCAAAGCAGGCGGCGGAAGAAGCCGTGAACCAAGGCAGCGGATAAGAGGAATCACACCAGGGTGCGATTGAGTATTCGACGAGGCCCCCTAAGAAGGCGGTGCGACGAACGAAGACGTTCGTATGTGTTTAGCGTCATCCCCGTGATAACGTTGGTTGCCCCCAGACGCAGAGGGCGGCCGGCGTCAGGCATGCATGGAACGGGTAGGGGCGGGCTTCGCAGCACATCGTGGCGGCCCGACAGGACGCCGCGATGTGACCGAATTGCCCGCCCTCCGGCGGTTTCGGATTCATGTTTGCGTCCGAGTTGGGTTGGAATCATTCTGTATATGGTCCGATATGCTGTTGCTTCACATCATCGCTCATACAGAGGGCGGGCAATTCGGTCTCGTCTGCCTGGCGGCAGCCGAGCTGCGAAGCACCGCCCCTACCGTACGGGTCCTGCCGGCGTCCGCCCCTCGTCTGCCATCGACGCCTTCCTGCAGTGTGGATGTCTCAGGGCACCACGCAAAACAGATACACACGTTCGACGACGAGGACGAGAGGAAATGTCGCGCACCAACCAAAAACCATATTTCGTTGGCGCACCCTTGCTTCAGGAGCCTCGATAACAGGCTTGATTTTCCTCAAGCAAAGAGGTATAGTTTGGGAGAGAGGAGTGAGACATGCCATTTCGATTCGCGGCGCCCGCGGCTTTACTGCTTCTCCTGCTGGTGCCGGCCCTCGTTGTCATTGCCAAGCGCAGCCTCGCCGGGCTCCCCGCGTTCCGGCGGTGGGCGGCCCTCGCCCTGAGGTGTCTGCTGCTGATTCTGCTGATCTTCGCCCTCGCCGAGATGCAATGGGTCAAACGCGGCAAGGGCGTTACCGTCTTCTTCCTCCTGGACCAGTCTCGAAGCATCCCCCCGGGGTCGCGGCAGGAGGCCGTGGCGTACGTCAATGAGGCCGTAAAAAACGCCCATAAGGATGACCGGGCGGGTTTGATCTTTTTCGGCCGCGACGCCGGGCTCGAGAAATTCCCCGGTAACGTCCCCTCCGGCAAGGAGTGGTTCCGCAGGTCGTCGCTCGTGATCAACCGCCAGCGAACGAATATCGCCGGCGCGGTTCGTCTGGCCCTCGCGGCCTTCCCCGAGAACACCCGCAAGCGAGTGGTACTGCTCACCGACGGCTGCGAAAACGAAGGCCTTGTTTTGGGCCAGGCCGACGTTGCAAGGTCGCTCGACTGCCCCATCGACGTGGGCATGGTCAGCTACGAGCACCAGCGTGAAGTGCTGCTCGAAAAGGCTCTCGCTCCCCCCCGGCTGCGCGCGGGCGAGCCGTTCGAGCTGAGAGTGGTTGTAAAGGCGCTCCAGGATTGCGAGGGCGAACTGAGCCTGAGCATCGACGGCCACCCGTTCGAGACCGGACGACCGATCTACCTGCGAAAGGGCAAGGAGGTTGTGTCCTTCACCTTTCCCGAAGGGCTGTCGGAGCCCGGCCCCTATACCTTCGAGGCCACCATACGCAGCTCGGCCGATACCATCCCCGAAAACAACTCCGCCGTAGCTTACACGTGGGTCGAAGGCAAGGCGCGCAAGGTCCTTCTGGTCGATTCGGATCCCAAGAACCTGTCGTTTTTGCTCGATGCTCTCGCGGCGGAAGACATCGACGCCACGGCTATAGGCCCCGCCCAGATGCCGGTGGCCATCACGCAGCTTCGTCGTTACGACTGCCTTGTGCTCTCAAATGTTGCCGCCTACCGATTCAGCCCTGACCAGTTGGGCATGATCGAGGGCGCCGTGAAAGAGCTGGGCATGGGGCTGGTGCTCATCGGCGGCGAGGAGAGCTTCGGGGCCGGGGGCTATCGAGATACGCCGATCGAGGACTGCTCGCCGGTTGATTTTGACATCCGACAGAAGCGCGTCATGCCAAAGGGCGCGATAATACTGGCAATGGACGCCGCCGAAGATCCCAACGGGAACCGCTGGGCAATCGAGATGGCGGCGGCTGCGGTGAACGTCCTCTCTTATCGCGACGAGATCGGAATCCTCTCCGGCCAGAAGTGGCATGTGCCGCTCAGCGAAGTGCAGAACAAGGCAGACGTGCATGCGGCCATCGACCGATTGGACGTGCCGGACTTCAACGATTTCGGATTCCAACTGAACATGGCGCTCGGGCCGCTGAAGCAGTCGGACGCGGCATCCAAACACGTCCTGATCATGACCGATGGCGGGCACAGGCCCAACGCGCCGAGCAAGGAGCTTCAAAAGGAATTGATAAAGCTGCGCGTCACCGTGTCGGTCGTTCTGTTTCATCCGCATCAGGGTACGGAAAAGCAAGTGGTTCCGGCGCTCAAAGCGCTGGCGGGCGTCAACGGCGGCAGATTCTACTACCCCAAGTCTGCGGACGAACTGCCGCGCATATTCTTCAAAGAAGCGACGATGATCACAAGGTCGCTCATTCACGAAGAGCCCTTCCAGCCGCTGTTGACCCAGGGGACTGATCCCATCCACGGCCTCGACGGCTTCCCTAAGCTCAACGGCTACGTGCTCACCACGCCGAAGGCCCGGGCGCAGGTGCCGATCGTGAGGAGCTACCACGACGAGAAGCTCAAGGAGGATGTGAACGATCCGATCCTCGCCCACTGGCATTATGGGCTGGGCAGGGTGGTGGCGTTCACTTCCGACGCCAAGAACCGCTGGTCGGCGGAGTGGGTAGGCTGGTCGGGCTACAAGAAGCTGTGGCCGCAGGTGGTGCGGTGGGCGCTGCCGGTGTCGGCGATGGGCGCCGCCACGGTGCGTTCCAATGTGGACGTCCGTAACGGCAAGGCGAAGCTGGCCGTCGACGTGCTCGACGCCTCGGGCCTCCCGATGAATTTTCTGGAACTGCGAGGCTCCGTGCTCACTCCGCACGCCGATGCCTCCGGGCGGCTCGAGTCGATAGCCCTCGACCTCCAGCAAACCGGATCAGGGCGCTACGAGGCGGAGTTCCGGGCCGGAGACCCGGGCGCGTATTTCGTGTCGCTCGTTTACACCGGGGCAGACTCAAAGGGCAACGAGGTATCGGGCAGGCACACAACGGCAACCGCGGTGCCCTATTCGGCCGAGTATCGCGATCTGACTACCAACGCGCCCCTGCTGAAAAGGATCGTCGAAAACAGCGGCGGGCGGCTGCTCAAGTCAGATACGAACGTGTTCGACCGCAATCTCCCCGTGGCAACGGCGTCGCAGCCGATCTGGGCGTTGCTGCTCTTCGTGGCCGTTGTGGCGTTCCCTGCCGACGTAGCCCTGCGCAAGATCACAGTCGATTGGCGCAGTCTGGCCGCGGCGGCTCTGGCCCGGCTGGGCGGGTTGCGGCCTAAGGCGAAGGCCGAGGCGCAGGTCGACACCGGGATGGGCCGCTTGCTGTCGCGCAAGCAGAAAACGGAACAGGCGCTGTCCGACGGCCAGTCGGCGTTTGCGCAGAGCATCGCAGAGGCCGAGGGGTCGGACGAAGCGGGCCCGCCCGATACGTTCGCAGCTTCCGGCGACGCGCAACGCGAAACGAAGAAGAAAGATGAGCCGAAGCAACCCCCGCCCGAGCCCGAGGTGAACACATTTACGCAGCGCCTCATACAGGCGAAAAAACGTGCGAAGAAACGGTGAACTTAACACGGCTCTGTCGCCCCCTGCGGGGGCTCTGCGGTTTTGGGCAATCGTTTTCCACGGGCTTACGCCCGTGGCTACAGACTATCGCCCTTCGGGCTAAGAAAACGCCAAACGCGGGCATTTCGGGCAGGGCAAGCACAATAGCCTGCCGTAAGTCGCCGACCTCGGCGCCAGAGGCCCCCGGCAGGCGGGTCTGGATTGGCTTCCACGGGAACCATAATACCTTGGTGCACCCGGGACGAACCACTGAAAGAGTAAAGACTCACGACTGTAGACTCACGACTGTAGACTGAACGACTGAGCGACTGCTTGCCGCCAAAGCCCGGCCTGTCTGCGTGTGGGCACGCACAGGCGGGCGGCGGCGGGAACAACTGACAATCGGAGGTCATCATGGCAGAAGACATTGTAGCGAAAGCCGAAGAATGCCGCGAGGCGATCGGCCGGCTGCGCGAGGAAATCGGAAAGGTGATCGTAGGCCATAAGGAGATCGTCGAGGGCGTGATCACCTGTCTGTTTGTGGGCGGGCATTGCCTGCTCGAGGGCGTGCCCGGGCTTGGCAAAACACTGCTGGTGCGAACGCTGGCCCAGGCGCTGCACCTGCGGTTCTCGCGGATACAATTCACACCCGACCTCATGCCGGCCGACGTGATCGGCACGAACATGGTCATGGAAAACGAGCAGGGACGGCGCTTCTTCGAGTTCCAGCGCGGGCCTATCTTCGGCAATATCGTTCTCGCCGACGAGATCAACCGCGCAACGCCCAAGACACAGTCGGCCCTCCTGGAGGCAATGCAGGAGCACACGGTAACCGTAGGCGGAGTGCGCCACGACCTCGAACTGCCGTTCTTCGTGCTCGCCACGCAAAACCCCATCGAAATGGAAGGCACCTATCCGCTGCCCGAGGCGCAGTTGGATCGGTTCATGTTCAAGCTGTCGGTCAAGTACTCCAGCCGCGAGGAGCTCCTCGAGATAGTCGACCGCACCACGGCCGCGGCCGAACCGCAGCCCCAGAAGGTGCTGGAGGGCACGCAGATCGTAGGCTGGCAGAAGCTCGTTCGGCAGGTGATCATCGCCCCTCACGTTAAGGACTACGCGGCGCGCATCGTGCTGGCCACGCACCCGGAGGGCGAGTATGCGGTCGAGATCACCAACCGCTACGTCCGCTACGGCTGCAGCCCACGCGGCGTGCAGGCGCTCATCCTCGCGGGAAAGATGAGAGCCCTGCTGGCCGGCCGCTACAACGTCAGCTACGAGGATATCCGCGAGTCGGTCTTGCCGTCGCTCCGCCACCGGATCATCCTCAACTTCGAAGGCGAAGCTGAGGGGATCACCAGCGACGATATCCTGACCCAGGTCCTCGACGAGGTCCCGAGGGAAATGGCAAAAACGGCATAGGAAGGAACACACCACAAAGGCACAAAGAGCACGAAGCAAGACACAGTGTCTTTGTGGTGAAAGAACCTTATGAAACTGCTGGACGAAGATTTCATACGTAAGCTCGACGTGCTCAGCGTAGTGTCGCGAAAGGTGATCGCGGGGCGCATGAGAGGCGAAAAGCGCAGCAAACGGCGCGGCGTGAGCTCGGAATTTGCCGAACATCGCAACTACTCGCCGGGCGACGATACGCGCTTCATCGACTGGAACATCTACGGCCGCCTCAGCCGCCTGTTCTTGAAGCTCTTCTATGAGGAAGAAGACCTGCACGTCTCGATCCTCGTCGACGCCAGCGAGTCGATGAACTACGGCTCGCCCAACAAGTTCGACTACGCCCTGCGCCTGGCCGCCGCGCTGGGCTACATTGCCGCGTCGGGCTCCGACCGCGTGAGCATATCGGCTTTTTCCGACAGCATAAGCGATACGCTCAGGCCGTTCCGCGGGAAGGGGCAGGTGTGGCGGATGTTCGACTTTCTGGAGGGCCTGAGTCCTTCCGGCGGCACATCCCTCGCCGCAGCATGCAAGACCTTCGCAGTACAAAGCCGCGGCAAGGGCATAACCATCGTGGTCTCCGACTTCCTCGACGAGAACGGATACGATGAGGCCCTGCGATACTTCGTCGCCCGCAACCAGGACCTCTTTGTGCTGCATCTGCTCAGCCGCGACGAAATCTCGCCGGAGCTGACCGGCGACCTCAAGCTGCTCGACTGCGAAACAGGAACCGAGACCGAAGTGAGCATCTCCGGGCCATTGATGAAAACATACAAGAAGACCGTAAACACTTTCTGCCATGGGCTGAAGAACTATTGCGGCAGCCGCGGCCTGGGCTACCTGTTCGCGGCGACCGACACCCCCTTCGAGCAGCTTGTGCTGAATTACCTGAAACGGATCGGGCTGGTGAAATGAGAGGCGGCACGTGAAGATGCCGTCTCCCCGACAAGCGTGTAATACTTTGGGCTGAGGGCAACAGAGTGGGCTTCATCAACGGACTGCAAGCTCTGATCGTGGGCGCCGCAGCAGCGGCGGGCGTGGTCGCACTCTACTTCCTCAAGCTCAAGCGGCGCGAGTACGTCATTTCGAGCACGCTGCTGTGGAAACGCAGCCTCAACGACCTCATCGTCAATTCGCCCTTTCAGAGGCTGCGGTCGAGCATACTGCTACTGCTGCAACTTCTGCTTCTCGCGCTCGCCGCGCTTGCACTGGCGCGCCCGGTCATGAACATGCGCACGAGCATAAGCGGCGACATCATACTTCTGCTAGACACTTCGACCAGCATGAACGCCCGCGAAGGCGGCGCCACGCGTCTCGAACTCGCAAAGAGGTCCGCGAAAGGCATCATCGGGCGCATGGCGAAGTCCGACAGCATGATGATCCTGACCTTCGCGGGGCAGTGCAGCGTTCGGAAGTCTTTCACAAGCTCGAAGCCCGACCTCGAACGCGCCGTGGAGCAAATCGAGCCCGGCGAGGGCCCGACGAACGTCGAGGACGCCCTCTCGGTAGCCGTCAGCATGGGGCGTTCGCGCGGTCTGGCAGGCAGAGAGGACCAGCGCATCCTGATAATAAGCGACGGTGGATTTGAGGACCCGGCCAAGTTGAAAGTGGACGGCCACCTCACGGCCACGGGCATTCGCATCTTCACCAAAGACAAGCGCTCGTTCGATATCCCCCTGCAGTTCACGTCCGTAGGCAAGAGCACGCGCAATGTTGCCATCACGCACGTCGACGTTCGCCGGACGAGCGCGAAGAGCGCCGAAATATTCGTGAGCGTGGAGAATTTCTCCAGCGATGCCGTCGATGCCGGCCTGAGCCTGTACGACCGAGGGACCGACGGCAAGGGCGACGAGCTTGTGAGTGCCCTCGCCATCACCCTCGGCGTAAAGGGCGGCCAGGCCCCCAGAACGTCGCGGGTGTTTCATATCCCACAGCTTGCCGATACGCTGCTCGAGTTCAAACTGGACACGGACGACGATCTCGAGGCCGACAACCGCGTGTGGCTGCCCCTTCGCAAGCCCCGCCAGCCGAGCGTGCTGCTTGTAACCGAAGGCAACTACTTCCTCGAGAAGGTCCTGGCTCCCGACGCCGACAGCACCCACCAGCTAAGCCTGATGACCCCGGCGGCGTATCCGCCGAAGATGGAGTTCGACGTGACCGTGTTCGACCGATGGGCTCCGGCACAACTGCAACCCGGGAGCTACCTGTTTGTCGGCGCTGCCCCGCCTGTGGAGGGCGTGCTGGCCTGCGAGGAGGTCCTCAATCCCGACCTGCTCGACTGGGATCACTCGCATCCGCTGAACCGGTTCGTCGACTTCAGCGGGGTGCACATGGCGCGCGCCCGCCGCTGCGAGCTGCCGATTCACGCCGGCGTGGTGGTCGAGGGCGACAAGTGCCCGCTGATTTTCGCCATCTCCGAGATCGACAGGCGGATCGTCTGCGTGGCGTTCAACCTCGTCGATTCCGAAAGCAGGCTCAACACCGACTGGCCTTTCCGTGTGTCGTTCCCCGTTTTCTTCTCCAATGCCATCAATTGGCTCAATCCGGAGGCCCACGGCTCGGCCCCCGCGCTGATCCAGGTGGGCAGCCCGATCTCATTCAATCTCCCGGCCGACGCCCACGCTGCAACGATAACTGATCCGCGCGGCAGGGAGTTCACCGTCGAGGCCGACAAGGAAAGGCGGGTGGCGTTCGGCAAGACCGCCCTGCCCGGCCCCTACCTCGCGACCGTGAAAGGCAAGGACGACACGTGGATCGCCGCAAACGTGCTGTCGCGGAGGGAGTCCGACATCGCCGTGCGTGAGTCTTTCGATTGGCGCGGCTCGCCGATAGAAGGCACCGACGCCGCGAAGGAGACGCCAAGCGAGGTGTGGAAATACTTCGGCCTGGCGGCGATTGTTTTCCTGATGGGCGAATGGTATGTGTATCACCGAGGGGGGAGGTGATTGGGAGGGCGGCGCGGGCGCATCAAGGTATTTTGATTCCCTTGGAAGGCACCCCAACCCGGACCCGCGTGCCGGACCCGCGTGCCGACCCCGCCTGCTGAGCCCCGCCAAGAGGCGGGGCGACGACGAGGACAAGGACGGCGAGTCGAGATGTCACACACCAACGAAAAACCATATTTCGTTGGCGCATCCTCATCCCCCGTGCAGCTCAATTACATCTTGACAATGGCGCCCTTTGAACTTACTATTGAGTAAGATGACGTGTGCTGAGGAACTGCGCCAATAGGTTTCGGGACGAAAGGAGCTTAGTATGTCAAGAGTAAAGGTTGCAGTAGTGCTTCTGAGTGTTGGTGTGCTTGGGTCCGGCTGCGTCGTCTCGCGCTCGGCATACAACGATGTGGTAGAGCAGCGAGACACTGCCGTGACGGCCAGAAATGAAGCCGGCGCAAGGAACATTAAGCTTTTGGGCCAGGTGAGGGAAGCGTCTGGGAAGACCGAACAGTTGGAGAAGGACAAAGCCGAGCTTGTGAAACAAAATGGCGATCTCGAAAAACGCATGAAGGGCCTGACCGACAAGCTTGTGGCTGCTGAGAAGGAAGTCAAGCAGACCAAGAGTCAATTAACCGCCGCTCAGAAGCAACTCAAGGCTGCCGGAAAGACGCAGGAAAAAGCAAAGGACCTGGAAGAGAAGGTCGAAGCACAGGACAAGAAGTTGAAAGAAGCGCAAACCGCATTTAGAGCAGCGAAGAATGCGGCAGCCACCCTCGAGGTAGATAAGGTCGAGCTCAAGAAGGTACTCCGCGAAGCACAGGCTGCGATCAAGGAGCTCACCGAGGAGGTCGCAATAGCCAGGAAAGCTGCCGCACAGGCCGAAGCGGCGGCACAGGCTGAGAAGGAAGAAGAGGCCGAGGTCGGCGATGTGAAGACCGGCAGTGAGGCCGCCCCTCCCGATCCCGAAGAAGCAGCCGAATAGCGTCTGAACCATCGTCCCAACTGTACAGCCATGAACCCGCCGCTAGTATGTGTTTAGCGACTTTCGCAAAGGCGATCCAGACGGCTGTTCTGCCGTGCGGTTCCTGAGCCTCGCAGAGCCGTAACATTGTTAGCCCAAGGCGTGAGCCTTGGGTATCGTGGTCCGCCCCATGAGCGCGCCCTGTAGGGGCGCAACCCATGGGGCTTCGCGTTGGCTATGTCTGTTGAGTTGCGCCCCTACAGGGCGCATGTTTTCTCTTACTCCGTGTCCCCAAGGCTCACGCCTTGGGCTAACAATGTTTCATCCCCTTTGGGGATTCCCCCGAAGTCCATACAATGTCGGCTTCACACGCTAAACACGTACCGCCGCTGTGGAGGGTTCATGGTTGTTTTTGTTTGAACGCTACCGCGCGAGGCGCTACAATCTCTCCCTATCGATAGCCCGGGCAAGAGTGAACGCCTACCGGTCTGCCATCTGAGCAGAAGAGAGATCTCAATGAACGAAAGGCAACTTCAGAACAGCCTGAAACAGGGATGGAACACATGGGACGTTCGCAGCCTCACGACGCACGTGCTGCTTCCGGACAGGCTGGCGCTGCGTTTTGCCTTGATGGACGCCCTAACACGCAGCTACATGGCCGATTTCGGGTGGCCGGAGGTCGAACGATTCGGCCCACACGCCACCGACGGATCCTACACTTGCATCGATCTCAAATACTCCGGGCATGGCATTCGCGTCGAAACCGCCGCCCACAACGACAAGTTCGTGGCAATTGTAACTCCGCGATCGAAAATGCCTTTCTACCTGCACGTGGAAGCATCACTGCTGTGGGGTGCGCAAGGCGCGGTTAAGGCGAGCAGAAAGACTATCGAAGCGCAGATGTCGACAGGTAGAATCCACACCGTTGCGGTTAGCGGAAAACATTCTCCCCCACCCGGCGATCCGTCGCTGCAGCCGCATATTGCTTTTCACATGCGGGGCCCCGCCGTTGTTTGCTGCAATACCCGAATGAGTTTCGCGCAGGCTCGCAAGTTTATCGCCAACAAACGTGAAACTTATCTTGCGGACGTGGCCCTGCGCGCCGACGGTGGCCTCGGCGAGGCCCTCGAAGCTCTTCAGGCTACCGTGGCGTGGAATACGATTTACGATCCGATCACCAATCGCGTGATGACGCCGGTCACACGAATGTGGGCCCGCGGCTGTCGCCCTGCCATTTCTACCCTCTGGCGGCGGGCATACCCGATCCGGACAGAGCGCGGACGCTGGTCGATCGGCATCTGCTTAACACGGCAACGCTAGATTTCGCGACCGAGTTGGTTCGGATAGCCTACCCGGAGCGTCGCCGCAGCCCTGAAAGGGCGACCAGATTATAGCCCAGGGCAGAGCGCGGCCGTAGGTCGCGCGTCGCCCTGGGTAACGGTTCATCCCACACCAGAGGAGCCCTGAAAGGGCGACACAATTCAACCC
>Ga0114922_10003797_pt1 | contig 14060 bp, 14 predicted proteins | sample AartaG_FD_100975 | JGI IMG/M metagenome (GOLD analysis project Ga0114922, IMG submission 100975) | Deep subsurface microbial communities from Aarhus Bay to uncover new lineages of life (NeLLi) - Aarhus_00045 metaG | ecosystem: Environmental > Aquatic > Marine > Oceanic > Sediment | place...
AGTTTTGCTGAGTATCTCTTTGCCATATTTGCCTCCTCTGTACTGTTCTTATGATCTCACACTTGCCAGAGGAGGTCAATTCTACACATTACCTACTGGTGCAACTTTTTGGGTAAATATCCGGAAGTCACTAATATCCGGTTGATTGCCCATGGTTTCTTGGCCCATGACCAACAGCCCTGTGTTGCGGAGAAACCTAACTGGTAACGTCGACTGGCGATTTTCTCTACAACTGGGTTCATGTCTCCGTATGGATAGGCAACATAGTGTATGGATACGCCCAACTTGTTTTCCAATCTGACCTTGGATTGAACTAACTCCTTTTCTATTTGATCTGGACCGAACTTGACTAGTGAATGGTGTGAGCATGCATGTGATCCAATGGTCGCAATCTCGTGCTGCAAGAACCAAAGATCTTTCCAAGATAGGTGCTGACATATGTACCTGGCCTTGGGGTTCCACAAATTGGTTTGACCAATATAGTCCACGGGCACAAACACGATAAATGGAATATCCCGCTCTTCCAACAATGGGAAAGCGTACTCCATTGTAGTTAGATACCCGTCATCGAAAGCGAGTAACACGCCAGGTTCATCATAATCTCCTAGAGTATGTACAAGGTATAGATCATCAATTGCTCGAAATGTCAATCCATTTTCCAGAAGCGCGTCAAGATGTTGAGCGAGTTGCAGAGGGCTAACCGCGTTCCGATCGGACAAGCTAGGATGGATGAGATGGTATGTCAAAACAGGCCAACCCTGGTTCTTGGGCTCCATAATTGGCACACCTCCGAAATAAAGAGCACCGGCGGTCAGCAATGAGGGCTGCAATCTGGCAGGTGCGTCCCACATGCAGCTGTGGGCAGGCTATCACCCAGACCTCTAGACCCAACACGATTCGAAAAAACTCGGAGGGCATCAGCCATGTCCTCAATGGGCGGGAACCGACTTAAATCTTCTGTGTCGCGATTTCAGCTTTGTACTCTAATAACCTTTGGTGCTAGTGGGTCATTTGACACGAAAATAGCCATAACTCGCGGGGCGAAATTCGAGGTTTTGCATCCATAACCACAACATCTTGTAGCGATTTTATAAAACTACACCGTATGTGGTAGTCAAAGGAATGGCTATGGTCATAGCAAATGACCCACTAGTTTTATAGACTGAACTCAGCGATGGAAAGCTCAACGAAGCCAGTTTCATCAGGTGTAAGCCCATGCCTTTCTACCAGCAGATTGAGCAAGGCCATCGTGTAACCCACACGGCTCTTGAAATACTCCCAGACCTGATGCATCACTTTCTTGAAATGACACACCAAGGTCAACATAGACAACACTGTCTCAATGATCATCCGGTCATTCCACACCCCACGTTGACAAATCCTCAAGTGGGGGGGATGCCAATCTACTTTGGCAAAGGCTTCATCTGCGAAGACGACCATTTCACCCTCGACGCCGTCGACCACGTGTTGGAAAGCCGAACCGTCATACACGTTGGCCGTGTCGCAGTCCCAGTCAACTACCAAGCCCAGATGATTCAACAGCAAACACAGCTTTCCACCGACAATCCAGCGTTTGTTGGACAATCCGGCATCGTTTCATACCGCCAGTTGGCGGGGTAGAGATCGGTTTACACTTTTGAGCAAAGGATAGGTGCATCTTTGCTTCCAAGCAGGCGACAATGCCTTGGGGAGGACCCCAAGGTCAAAAACAATCCGACAGAATGGCAGGAGCGCCGCCTACAGCACAGGCGGGTAGCCCAGCAACGTCCGCCAGTCCTTTTCACCCAGGTCAATGCCCAGGATTTCGAAGGGGCTGTACCCAGCTCGTTTCCCCTCTTTGAAAGTCCGCATGTTGTGCCAAAGGGCGAAGAGGGCGACGAAGTTGAGGTTGGTGTCGGCGTTGTCGAAGTGTTTCTTGCGGTTGACCAAAGGCTTGAAGATGCTGTTGATGTTCTCTACGGCCGAACTGGCCCGCTGGACCCACTCCAACAAGGTGTGCACCTGCTCGCTCCACGGCTCCAGGAAAGCATCCCCTTCAATCCAGAGGACGAGTTCCTGTTGGGCGCGATTCAGGGCTGGGCGGAAGGCGCGGCGCTGCATACTTTCGACTTCGTGCTGCAGTCGCCAACGGCGGGCCACGGCGCGCAGGACCACCTTTTCCAGCTCTGGATCGTCGAGATAGGCGTGCAAGTCTGCCAGAAGGGGCGACAACTGCTCGTCCAGCCAGTCAAGGTAGAGCAAGAGATGGGGCTTATGGTTGTCCAAATGGCGGACGAACGGTCTCCATCAGCAGGCACGTGAAAGCCACAAATGGCCAACGATACCGGCTCCACGACGAACAAGATGGGCCGCCCGTCAAAGAAGGTTTCGTCAATGGCCACGGTCATCAGAGGCAGGGAGACATCGGCGAAATCCACCTGGCTCAGGATCCGGTGGGCTTGGGCTCCAGCTTCGTTGACGAGGCGCCAAATCGTGGGCGCAGAGCGGCCTGCCACCGGCGCTTCGGCCAGGATCTCTTCCAGGGGACGCATGGTCGCGCCGCCAGGGAAGATGGATGTCAGGATCAGACGGCTGTGTATCCGTGCCTCCTCCTCCCGAGACAGCGTCTTGCCCTCAGCGGTCGGCGGGGGAAAGAGTTGTCCCACAGGGCAGAAGCTGTTTGAGACACGGAACCGGGCCGGGCAAGCGGGGCTCGAAGAGAATGATTGCCCGCTCCGCGATGTCGTAGACGCTCCTGCGGCTGAGGTCGTGCTCTCGCGCCATGCCGCTCACCTCACCCCAGGGCCGCTCAGGCGCGTAGAACCGCCGAGCGATGTCCAGCCGATCATGGACCGTCACATCGGGACGTTGATACTGACCCCGACGCAGATACCACTCGCCAAGGGTTTCATAACATGTCTGACGGTGTGGGCAAGCAGCGGCCTTCCCTTCGGTTCCCTGGGAACGACATTCGGGCAGACTCGTCGGGAACTGAAGAACGTTCCACAGCTCGTTCCCCGATGCCCTGAAGGCACTGAGAAACACACCATCGGACCCGTCGGCTACGAGGACTGGACTGTCTGGCAGAATGATGGTATACTCCATTTGGCTCTCCTTGTTGAGGATGATTTGGATCTCCTCAGAGTATACCACTCTCAAGGGGAGCCGTTAAATTGTAAAGGTTCTATTTCTCAGCTTTGAAACGATGCCCTCTTTTGTGTTCAAGCAATCACTAGCCATACCGTTGCACTCAAGCTCCACTCTCCAGCAATGTCACTAGTGTCAGAGTCGACTCCTGAGCTGCCCCTGAGTCCCGGCCAAAGATGACTTGTCCCTCTACCACCACTCGCTCAGAAGCCCTTATTCCACTACCTACCTCAAGGAGGGAGCCCTCAGCCACTTCCTCCCCAGATTCGTCCAATACCCTTGCATTGCGCAAAACCACATAAGCTGTGTCCAAGGCCAATACGCATCCTCCTCGGACAATCACTCGGCGCAGCAATGCATGCACTCGGGGATCGGCATTCAGCCGCCTAGCACTCTGCACACCCCCCGGTAGCACCACAGCATGGGGCTGCTCAGTCTCTACTTCGCTGAGGGTCGCATCTGGCATAAAAAACAAGCCATAGGCTCCTCGCAGTGGGCCAGCCGTTAGCCCCACGGCTGGCACCGGGAACCCAAACCCTCGCAGGGTACGAATCACGGTGGATACATCTACCTCCTCAAAACCAGAAGCCAACAATACGAAAACCTGTCCTTTTCTTACCTTCTGCATAATGCTCTCCTACCGGTAAAGAGGATTGCCCCGCCTCTCCTCGCATGCCTGCAAATAGAGAGGCAGGGTAAGGGGGTAGGACGAGACAAGTTACACTGTTCTGTTTATAGTAGTTAGCAAGGTACGAGATAGCCCGATGAGTTGTCTATATTCTATCACAGGATCCTATGCCATGATCTCCTCTCTTCCTGCCAGAACCGGCGAACTGCTGCCCAGGTCGGCAGGTCGGCCTGGGAGGTTGTTTTAGGAGAATAGATATGGTATACTAGGATTGTCTATTCATGTTGGCTGCATGAGGAGATGGAGCGATAAGCTGTGGAGTCCATGCCTAAGGATCTTCCCCAGGCCATCCATAATGCACTGCGTAGTTGGTACACAGGCGGACATAGTGATCCACTGTGGAGCGAGATGTTGATTGTAGCTCAGCGTCTAGCCGAACAGCCTGCCTTTGCTCCCGATCTTGCCATTAAGAGCATCTTAAAAGAGGCGCTGGATGTCCTAGATGAGCAAGCGAAGAACGACATGGCTCGAATCCTCCGCCTGCGTTTCCTGGATGACCTGAAAGCACGTACTGTGGCTGCTAGTCTGAACCTTTCCGAGAGTATAGTGTTTAAGCTCCAGCGCACAGCCATCAAGAAGCTAGCAGACATTATTTGGAGAACTGAAAGTGACGCTCGTTCGGCCAAGGTGGCACGCATCGCTGAGCGGCTGGAGATCCAGGAACCATCACGCCTCTTTGGCGTGGACGACAAGTTGGCTGAGCTGACGACGATACTTACCGCAGAGGTCTCTTACTGGTTGGTGGCAGTGGTCGGGATTGGAGGTATCGGCAAGACGTCCCTGGCCGATGCTGCCGTTCGAAAAGTAGCTCACACTTCTGTTTTTGCCGATATCGGCTGGGTGAGTGCCCGGCAGGACCGTTTCACCTTGTGGGGCGGTCTGCTGGAAGACGCTGAAGGGAATCCTGCGTTGACCTATGAAGGATTGCTGGACGCCATCGTCGAGCAGTTTGGTTTCTGGGACTTGACCAGGTTGCCCCTGGCCGAGAAACATGCTGGCCTACGTGCCCGATTCAAAGCGCAGTCGTATTTGGTGGTGGTGGACAACCTGGAGACCGCAGCCGATTACAGCACGTTAGTGCCCAACTTGGAGACTCTGATCAATCCCAGCAAGTTCCTTCTCACCAGTCGTCACAGCTTGCACGAATACCCTGACGTGTATAACTTGAGTTTGGACGAATTATCAGCCCAAGACAGCCTGGCACTTCTCCGCCATGAAGCTGGCAAACGGCGTCTATTGGATGTGGCTACTATATCCGATGAAATCCTGCTGCAAGTCTATGAAGTGACAGGTGGCAATCCTCTGGCTCTAAAACTGTTGGTGGGACAGATGCACATCCTCTCCCTACCCCAGGTGGTGGAGGACCTGTGCCAGGCGCGGGGCCAGACTGTCGAGGAACTCTATCGCTTCATCTACCGGCGATCCTGGCATCTGCTAACCGAGGAAGCTCGGCGAGTACTAATCACTATGCCCTTGGTGGCCGAGAGCGGTGGTGGATTGGAGCAAATCTCAATGCTAAGCAAGCTGGATAACGAACAGCTTACTACAGCCCTGAAGCAACTGGTTATCCTGTCGCTGATCAACGTCGGGGGCACAGTGGAGGCACGGCGCTATAGCATCCACCGTCTAACCGAGACTTTTCTGCGTAACGAGGTGCTCAAATGGCAAATCGAGTCCTGAACGCAGAAAGGGCCGCAGCAAGCGAGGGATCTTGGCCAATCTTTTTCCGTCAGCAGGTGGTGGCCAATGCTCGCTTTTGGCTGGGGCGGATTGGTGTGCACCCGTCTTCTGTCTCGCTGCTGGATAGGGAGCGAGACAACATCGTAAAGGCACTAAACTGGGCATTGCAGCTAGAATCCGCCTGGGAACAGGCGACCGACCTACTTCTGGCTTTCCATCCATACATGGAGCGACAGGGAGCCTGGGCTGATTGGGAACAGTTTCTGAAAGCCGGCCTAGAGATCGGTCAGCGACAGGGAAACCTAGCCCACCAAGCCGCTCTGCAGGATCGCCTCGGGGAACTGAAGCGATATCAAGGGGACTGGACAGCAGCCGCCGCCTGCCATGAGACCGCTCGCCAATTGAGTTCTGAAATCGGAGATAAAGCGGGGCAAGCCCGCGCCTGGGCCAATTTGGGTGACGTATATCGCCTGCAGGCCCAGTATGACAAGGCCCGTCAGGCCTTGGAGAGAGCATTGGTTGGCTACCGAGCGTGTGGAGACCTCGAGGGACAAGCTTTTACCTACAACAATCTCGGTCTTAGCGGTTTTGAGCAACGTCAATGGGATCAGGCACTGGTCAATCATCAGACAGCCTATCAACTCTGGTTTGAGACAGGGAACCTGGAGGGGATGGCCCGGGCTCAGCATAACATGGGCAATGTGTACCGTGTACAAGGCAACTGGCCCCAGGCGGAATCGTGTCATCGGTCGGCGATGGCGTTATATGAACAAACACAATCGCATCTTTATCTGGCGAGGGCCTCGCTAGATCTAGGCAACGTCCACCTGCAACAGGGTCAACTGGAAAAGGCCGAGGCGTTCTATCGGCGGGCAGAAGAGGTGATGCGGGAGACCGGGTATACACGCGGCTTGGCCCAGGTGTTCAACAACCTGGGAATGGTTTACACCCGGCAGTACGAATGGCGCTTGGCAGAGGATTTTTTCCGTCGCTCCATTGCCCTTTGGCGTCGGCTAGGCCAGCCGGTGAGCCAGGCCAATGCCGAAGACAACCTGGCCGAAGTCTACCTCAAGCAACGTAAATGGGCAGCAGCCCTGGATGTACTCACCGAAGCTCTCAACCGCCTCAGCAGCTTGGAGCCCACAAGGAGGGTCGAAGCCTTTCTCGCTGACATTGGACAGCATCTGCGAGAGGCCAAAGCAGCGATGACCGAGAGGGAAGCTGGAGATTAGGTTCAGGGCGAAGTCGTTTAGCATAGACACCGCCAGCATGTCACGCACCTGGTCTCAAGGCAGCTTCTTGGCTTGGTTCAAAAAGAAAGGAGGGAGTGTTCTCTTGGAACATCTCCCTCCAAAGAATCTTTCCTAACTACTAGGACAGCCGCTGGCGCCGCTGGTTTCGCACTCGCCGTCCAGTTCGGACAGGTTGCCACCAAAGACAGACCAGGCCACCGTCTGCGTTGGAGCAGTGTTGCCGCTGTCGGGGAGTATGGCCATTGCCAGGGCAAAGAGAGCCGTCAGCAGCACGAGCACCAACACGGCGACAATGAGCACCTGCTTGGACATCGCTTTCCTCCTTTCTATGGAGGCCAGCTAAGATGGGGTACCCCTAGCTCGAGACATCCGCGCTTGGCTCACCAGATTTGATTGTTAAGGGGACCTGACCAGTTGTTTAGGATAGTTGGTCTTGATGGAGCATCCTCGGAACCGGACAGGTTCTTCTCGCGAAACGCCCAGACTAGCTCTGGGGCATTCACTTGAGATTCTGGCCAGAATACTCGCTCTCCATTATAACCACTTGAGCATTGACTGTACACGCGTGGCGGTCAAATTCATTGACAGCTTCCCTCAAAATTGTTGACAGATTAGTCAACCTTGTTGTAGCAGGTCGATGACAAAACCATTTCAACCGAAACAACCTGACGACTTTGGCAAGCGACTCAGGGCCCTTCGTCTGCAGGCGAATATCACCACACAGCGTGAATTAGTCGACCTGCTGGCAGGCAAGGATGTATATTACGACTACACTGTCGTCTCTCATTGGGAGAGCGGGCGTCGCCGCCCATCGCTGCAAACCCTCATAGCCATCATCCAGGTGTTGGTCGAGGCAGGAAGCATCAAGGATGTTGCCACAGCCAATGAGTTGTTGCGTCTAGCCGACATGCGGGGTTTAAGTGAGGATGAGATTGCTCGGATCTTTGATCACCTCTTCACTGTTGTAGAGCCAGAGTTGCCTGTCTCAATCTTTGACGAACCCTCTACAATGATCGACATCCCACCTGTATCGTCATGGTCACATCAGTCAGATGGCGGCATCGCCAGTGTAGATGTTTCGGCTGATGGCAGTCGCATTCTGGCAGGCACATTGGGAAAACGTGTGGTTTGTTTCGATAAAAACAGTAAGGTGCTCTGGTTGGCGAAAGTGGGCAACCAAGCCTGGCGTGTGGCCCTCTCGGCCGACGGGCAGACGGCTGTTGTCGGTACTGGTAGCACCCGCCCGTGGGACATGGGGGGGCGTGGACTTTACACTTTTGGAGGCGATGGCCGACTCCGCTGGCAACAAGACTTGGGCGCTTCTGTCTGGGGTCTAGCCCTGGCCGCCGATGGGCGCACTGTCGCTGTGGGAACGGATGGTCACGAAGCGATACTCCTTGATGGTGAGGGAAACTTTCTCTGGCGGCGTCGAATGACGGGCCTGGGTTGGTGGGCTTGGGTGTGGACGGTAGCCCTTTCGGCGGACGGTCGGACCGTGGTTGTTGGGTCAGCTAACAAGTCGCTGCTCGTCTTGGATCGAGGTGGCAACCTGCTGGGCGAGCACGATGCGGGTGCCGATGTCCATGCGGTAGCAGTCTCTGCCAACGGACAGACCGTAGCTGCTGGTTCCAGTGATCAGCAGGTTTATCTTCTGGACGGGCAGGGAAGACTCCTCTGGTGCGAAAAGCTGAAAGACAAGGTATGGGCGGTGGCTCTGTCGGCAGACGGTCAGCGGCTAGTTGTAGGGGCAGGCGAGAAGGAAGCCCATGTCCGTACCTTCGACCGGGGAGGCCAGTCGCTGTGGAAGCGCTATGTCGAGGGAGGAGTGAGCCGCGTGGCTGTCTCGGCTGGGGGCAAGATCGTCGTAGTTGGAACAAGGGCGGGACATGTCCATATCTTTGATGGCGATGGCGAGCCGGTTTACCACTACATGGCATCGAAGATCATACGTGATGTGGCAGTCTCCACAGATGCGCGGGTTGCTGTGGCAGGATCTGAGGATCGTCAAGTGTATGGCTTCCTGCTTCCACAGCGGCCGAGGGTCTCGTCACCGCTTGGTGAAGGATCACCTTTGGCCAGAACGAAGCATCACGGTCACATCGAGCATACCTGAAAGCCTTGTCATGGGCGATGATGCACAGGTCTAGCAGCATCTTGTCGCTTCGGCCCAGGCTGACCAATCAACTTGAGAAGAGTAATGCGTACTTTCAGTGGGTGACAAGATGCTGATTATTCGTCGCAAGATGATGCCCAACCCCCTGCATTTTGGGCTCGGAATGGTCTCATTGACACAAGGTGTCGACCCTGCCATAGGGTTTGACGAGGAACCAAGGTGGGCAAGACTTATTTTGACTTAATTGGAACTCTTGGGATGTGTCAATCCAGCGGGTTACCTCGCACCTGGACGCCCTGCCAGCACAACGGGGCAATGTAGACAACCAGAAGGGCAGCCAGGCCATCCTCTGATTGCCAGGAGGAAACTGCATGAAAGAGTTGGGTGATTTACCTTATGTTGATTTTGGCAAGCGACTCAAGGCCCTTCGTCTGCAGGCGAATATCACCACACAGCGTGAATTAGTCGACCTATTGGCAGACAAGGACGTATATTACGACTACACTGTCGTCTCTCATTGGGAGAGCGGGCGTCGCTGCTCATCGCTGCAAACCCTCATAGCCATCATCCAGGTGTTGGTCGAGGCAGGAGGCATCAAGGATGTTGCAGCAGCCAATGAGTTGTTGCGTCTAGCCGACATGCGGGGTTTAAGTAAGGATGAGGTCGCTCTGATCTTTCGCGAGTCTCCTTTTGGGATAGAAAAGGTTGAAGAGAATAGTGCCTTGAGTAAGGCGTCGCAAATCAACACCAATATACACGATCCTGATCAACAGGTGATTGGGGAAAGCACCGCCAACATCGAACAGCAACTTGAGGAGATCAAAGCCCTATTGGAACCACCTATGCATCCACTTCCGCCAGGACTGGCGTCGTGGTTTTCCAGCATTCCTGACGAACGCTACTACCCCTTACCTGGTCGGGAGCGAGACCTGGACCGACTGCTAGAAGTGCTGCAAGACCATCAGGGTTTTCCGGTGATTGTCATTGACGGTCTGGGTGGCTTGGGAAAGACAGCTATGGCCGTCGAATTAACCCGGCGAGCATTGGGGCAGGGGACATTCAAAGGCGTCATAGGTGACAGTGCCAAACAAGAGCTTCTCAGCGGTGGGGAAATCGTCCAAGTTCGGGAGGCAACTCTGAACTTCGATGGTCTACTTGATGCCATAGCTCGGCAACTGGAACGCTGGGAGCTAACCACTCGAAAAACGAAAGAGAAACGTATCGCACTGACGCATCTCATTCGACAACATGGCTATCTGGTTTTGGTAGACAATTTGGAAACTGCCGAGAACGCCAACTCGCTTGTTGCTCACCTTCGAGGCCTGCTTAATGGCGGACGAGCCATTGTCACCAGCCGCAAGCAAGTACGCCACGATTTCGTCCATTCCCTTTCTCTGACCGGTCTTGAGTTGGGGGACTCGCTATTCTTCTTGCGAACTGATGCGGAACAGCGCGACGTGCATCAAATCCTGGAGGCCGACGAAGGAAGACTGGTTGAGATCCACGAGATAACCGGTGGAGCCCCCTTGGCATTGAAACTGGTTGTGGCCCAAGCCAGGTTTCTGGATCTGGACTTGATTTTGAGGCAATTGCGGCAAGCCAAGGGCAACCTTTATCCTTTCATCTTCCGCCAGAGCTGGGCACAGCTCCCGCCAGCAGCCCAAAGACTACTCATCTACATCGGCAGAACCGTGGCGACCACTGCTGGCTGGGAGGAGCTGGCCAGCGTGGGAATTGCCAAGAATGAAGAAGAGCTGATGGAAGCCGTCGGTCAATTGGTTGCTTGTTCTTTGCTCAATACTTCCTTCATTGCCGGTCAAACGCGATACGGGGTTCACCAACTCACACGCCAGTTCGTGAATGGTGACTTGCCTGAGATTTGGCGGCAGCAAGGACTTCTATGAGTGCCGGCTGCCATTCTGCGAGAGCTTTTTGATTGGATTGTAGGACGGCAACGATGGACAGTGTGAAGGCTAGCGACTGGCAAGCCGAGAACGTCGCCTTTTTTCATCGAGTGCCGGCCGAGGCAGTTGCTTATCGTTTGTCCCTCGTTCAGAGAGAGGGCGACAATCATAAAGTTCTAGAGAGCGAACTCCCCAACTTATGGGAGACAATTCGCCGGAGCTATGAACAAAAGGCTTGGAAGATTGTAGTAGCTTTTCGAGACGCTTTGCAACCCTTTCTGGACTTGCGGGGTTACTGGGAACAGAGCCTTGCCCTGAATAAGTGGGCCTGTGAAGCAGCTCAAGCTCTTGGGGACATTGTGAACGTTGCCCGCTGGACACATGACCGGGCTGATATCCTTCAACAACGAGGCGAGTATAGTGAAGCGGAGAGCCTGTATCAGGCTAGTGAAGAAGCCTATCGTGGCCTGGGTGAGGATACAAAGGCTGTCCGAAGCCGTCACATGCGCTCACTTGTTGTACGTGCCCAAAGGCGCTTGACGGAGGCAGAACACTTATGTGAAAGCACCATTATTGAAGCTCGAAAGCTGGGAATGACTGTTTGGTTAGCTCACCCTTTCTACGTCCGTGGGCTCTTGGCACGTGACCGTGGTGATTTCCAGAGAGCTAGGCAGAGTGTGGAAGAAAGCCTGTCGCTTCTCATAGACACCGATGAGCTGGGTATGATCGCCCAGTGCCAGCATTTCTTGGGGGAACTGGCATTACGTGAGGGCAGTCTGGCCGAAGCCCGAGCCCACTTGGACACTAGTCTGCGACTGAGTAGGCAGATTGGCATCTTGCGTCGGGTAGCAGCCACTCAGCGGGTCCTGGGCGACCTCGCACGGATCGAAGGGCACTACGAAGAAGCCGAACAAGCATACCGCGAAGCATTCGAGATAGTTACACAGATCGGAGATTGCCCCCAGTTAGCACGGCTGTTTCTTTCCCAGGCAGACCTGAGGACAGATCTCGGACAAGCACAGGATAAGGCTGATTTGCTGCAAGGAGCCCTGTCTACCTACAAGCAAATAGGGGATGTACGAGGCGTGACTGAAGCGTCTCTGCGGCTGGTATGGTGGTGTTTACAACGGAGGCAATTTTGGCAAGCGCTGCGTACGGTACAGACTACATTATCCTCTTTAACGTCCTGGCAACTCAAGCTGGACACTCATACGACATCGCGGCAGCAGTGCTGGAAGCCTTCCGGCGGACCTGGCCGGAGTGTCTGAGAGAGGCGCCTCACTTCTCCAACGTGGTGACCGCGGCCCTGATTGTGCTGATCGAAAACGGCTTGACGCTGATGCACATGCCGCGCTTGCTCACCAACACCGAATTCCGGGGGCAGTGCCTTGAGCGGGTGACTGACGGCAATGTGGTATCAGTTGTTGCTCCTTTGATAGGGGAGGCGGATTAACACGGATGAGCGCGGATGAAAATGAATGCTGGTCCGTGTCTTCCGTGTCCATCTGTGTCCAGCTACAGTTGTCCCACCTCCATCGCCGCCAGCAGCGCCATGCCCCTGTGCGCCGGATCGGCAGCCACGCGGCGGGCGACCGCTTCCGCCTGGGCCTGGGCCTCGGCGCGGACGGCGGTCTCGTCGGCGGTGAGCACCCGGCGGTCGCGCACCAGGACCCGCCCGGCAACCATGACGGTTTTGACCTCGTGGCAGTTGTCCTGTAGGCCAACTACAGGGCCGCTACCGGCGTAGACCAGGTTGGGCACGATGTTGCGCACCGGCGCGTCCAGCACCGGCGACAAGTTGAGTGCGCTCAGGTCCACCAGGATCAGGTCGGCCTGTTTGCCTGCTTCCAGCGAGCCGATCCCATTCTCGTTGCCCAGCCCGATGGCCTGCGCCCCTTCGACGGTGGCCATGCGCAGCACCTCCCAGGCGGGCATGACGGTCGGATCGCGGAATTTGATCTTGTTGAACAGCGCCGTCAGCTTCATCTCGTTAAAGATGTTGTTGCAGTTGTTGCCGCTGGCCTGGTCGGAGCTCAGGGCCACCAGGCCGCCGGCGGCGCGAAAAGCATGGGCCGGGGGTACGATGCCGTCAATGAGGCCGATGCTGCCGGAACACAGGGCCATGCGCGCCCCGCGCCGGGCGATGAGCGCCGCCTCGTCGTCGGTTGCCTCGGTGAGGTGGACGGCCAGCAATTGATCGTCCAGGTAACCGATCTCGTCCAGGTAGGCGGGCGTCCGTTGGCCGTAGCGTTTGAGCATCTGATCGATCTCGCGGTCGCCCTGGGCGACGTGCATGTGGATCATGAGACCCTCGCGGCCGGCGACCTGCTTTACCTGGAGGAGTTGGTCACGGGGGAGCATGTCGGCCGCCTGGGGGCCGAGCATGACGGTGATCCGGCCGCCGGCGGCGCCGTGCCAGTCGTGGGCAAAGGCCACGGCAGCGTCTATCGCCGCCTGGCCGGTGGCCGGATCGAAGGGATACAGGTGGCCGACCTTCCAACCGGCCATGCCGCCGGCTGGGAGGGCATTGATCGTAGGCGTGAGCCGGGCGCGGACGCCGGCCTGGGCATAAACTTCCGCCCAGCCGGGAACAGGCTTCGTATAGTCAACAAATGTGGTGGTGCCCGCCTTGAGCGCTTCCAGAACGTTGAGCCGGGTTCCGGCCAGGACCGCTGCCGGGGTGAGGTGACGGGAGTAGGGAGCCAGGGCGCGCTGCATCCAGTGGGCCACGTCCTGGGCCACGCCACGCACGACCGCCAGCGGCGTGTGTATATGGGCGTCTATCAGGCCGGGAAGCACGGCACAGCCGGTCGCGTCAATCGTCTCGGCGGCCCGGAAGCGGGCTGTCAGTTCGGCGGTGCGGCCAACGGCGGCGATGCGACTGCCCTTGACGGCCACCGCGCCGCCGGCCACATAGCCCACGCCCTGGCCCTGCAGGGTGAACAGGTGGGCGTGGGTGATGAGCGTATCGGTGTGTTCGGCCATCATTTCTTTGTCTTTTCTTTCTCGGGCTCGTTCTTTGATTCGCCGGCAGCTTTGTTCGTAGACTCGTGGACAGATTCAAAGAGCTTGATGCTCCAGCCTGTTACGGTGCTCAGGACTATTTCCGCGATTTTGTCGTTGCAGGCGCCGACAAAAGCCAGAAGCCAGAAAATCTCCGGCCTGGGCAGCGTGCCTGGGGCGCTGGAGGGCGATCCGATGACGATGCCAAAGACAAAAAAGCCAGAGACGACGACCAGGTACAACGCTGCGCCCATTATAAAGCCGACCAGGGAGCGGGTCAGGAACCACTTGAA